>ERZ761603.4-NODE-4-length-255152-cov-18.120139_pt1 | contig 255152 bp, 268 predicted proteins | sample MGYA00511879_ERZ761603 | MGnify/ENA primary metagenome ERZ761603 (study PRJEB28899, sample SAMN02850040) | bioreactor sludge metagenome | biome: EBPR Sludge; feature: EBPR Bioreactor; material: flocular biomat | place: Australia: Thorneside Wastwater Treatment...
ACGAGATTACAAGGTGACTGGAGTTCAGACGTGTGCTCTTCCGATCTGGGCGCATAGCACTCGATAATATCATGCGAGCTATCAATATCCAGACCTTCAAGAAAGCGAGCCCCATGGGTATCCAGGCGCACCGCAACCTTGCCCTCGCGAACCTGTTGATTGAAATGACGAGCGACAGCAAGACTATCGGTCACCTCTTTTCCAAAAAAATCGACCAAGACAATCAACGGCAACTGAGGATTCATGGCGTGATACCGCTTCGCCGCCTCGAGCGTTGATCCTGCCCGATTGACAAACGCATGCGGCATACTGCCCATGCCCTCCTCTTTGCCAAACCAGTGTGCCGTCTCGTCGGTCGAGGTGCCAACAAACCCAACTGCTCCAAACTGCCTCTGCGCAGCCGCTGAACCAACGGACGCACCATAGGCATACGCATTGTGCGAGCCATCGGGACAATGACGCGCCGCCATATCAATAAAGCCGACATGGGGCAGGATACGCGCCATTTCCCGTGCGTTCGCAGCCGCAATACACGATGGGCCCAGGCGCTGGAGCAATCCCGTTTCCAGCTCACTCACCAGAGAGCCAGGTCCGTAGTAGTACATGATGGGCTGCCCGCCACCACGGACCAGATCTCCCTCCTGATACGGCAGATAGATATGGACAGCCGCCTTGGTGGCACCTGAGGTTGGGTGATACTCACGGCTATCCTGAGCGCTTGAGATTGTGACAGGCGAACCCAGCTCGTTCAGGACGCGGACCATAAAGCCGGTGGCACGGCGGAAAGCAGCTACCGAAGGGCCACGCAAATAAACGGCCCACAGCCCATTGGCATCACCAAACTGCTCGAAACCCTGACGGGTACGGGTAAAGTATTTATCCACCTGACGAAGCGTCTTGGCAACACTCACATCATCAGCGGGATCAACAACAAGAAAAGGATCATGGGACTTGATAGTCATTTTGCTCTCCCTCTTATCACCAGAGTGATAGACGTTAACATTGAAGCTGACAACATAATCGCTTGGCGATTTGCTCAGTTTCTAGGTTAAGCCTAGGCTAGCTTAGCGACAATTTCAAGCAAATTTTTGAGCCCAGACATGTAGGGCAGGATTTCGGCGGATAAGCGAGTCAGGGACAGAGCGATGTACGTCACGCATATAGAATGAACACATAGCCCGCCAGCCCGCTTCACATGCAGTGCCGACCTTATGAGGCGTTACACCGCTCATGCACAGCAGTGATCCAGCAGGATAGCAGCGCCCTTCCGGCGGATACACATGTGGCGAATAAAGCTTATCAGCCAGTTCCTGAATTTCATCATATTCGGCTTCGTCATCGCTCTGCAGATGGCTGAGATGCACAAGCGATGAGAGGTTAAAGCTTACCCCCAGCCCATCATACATATGCGTTGGAATACTGCTTACACCGAGATACGCTGTACTAATCCGCCCCTGCCGCGCCAGTAGCGCCTCTTCATACTCATCAATATGGCAACCCCAGACATCTTGTCGTGCGGGATCACCAAGCTGGCGATAATGTCTCTCATAATAGAGCACCCAGAGCTGGTCATCATAGGCCCTACTGGTAGCAAAGCGATGATCCACAACCTGCTGAGGGATGCCGGTCTGCATCATCCAATCCGGCATATAAACTGGCGATCCCGGCAGTTTGATGGGATAATCCTCAAGGAGAAAGTGTACCTCACTACCGACTGCATCACGCAAGGCAAGTGGATTAAAGTGGCCGCAGACAAATGCTCTCTGCTCGCGCAACAGCAGCTCAGGTGAACGAGACACATCAAGATCAAAGGACGTGACCGGATCCGCCACTATGGGGCGCGGTGTAATTTGAACATGTGAAAACTGTAACATTCTGCGTTTTTAGTCGTTCACCTGATGCAAATGCAAGCTAACAATGATTAACGAGGCTCTGGCTGCCCTTTACCCAGCGCGATGCGCTTACGCTTCTGCCAGGACTGGCGCTTCGCTGGCTTACTATCGCTACCCGGCACGTCCTTTGACTTGTTTTTGTTCTGGGGCCGTGAGGACTTCTGACCTTGGGAGCGACGCGGACGTTGCTCAGAGCGAGGCTCATCATCCATCTGCGCCGAACCAGACGTTACCACAAAACCACAGGCAGGCGGGCGCTGTCCAACAGCCAGCTTAAGGCGTGTTAACTTTTCAATTTGCTGAAGCAGTTTCTTATCTTCACCATTATCGCACAGCGAAATGGCAATGCCGTTTTTACCAGCGCGCGCGGTGCGACCAATACGATGCACATAAGTTTCCGGCTCGTGCGGCAGGTCAAAATTCACGACATGCGAAATATCATCAACATCAATACCGCGTGCGGCTATGTCAGTTGCAACAAGAACAGCTAACTTGCCGCGTTCAAAGTCGCCCAAAGCGGCCTGTCGCGCATTCTGCGACTTGCGGCCATGCATGACCCCCACCTTCATCCCCGCACGAGTCAAAATGCGGGCAATTTTATCAGCCCCATGCTTGGTGCGTGAGAAGACAATGGTGCGGGAAAAATCAGGCTGCGCCAGCAGATCAACCAGCACTTGCCGCTTTTCACCGCCGGGAACCATAATAACCTGCTGAGCGATACGCTCAACCGGCGTTGACTCCGGCGTAACTTCAATACGTACCGGATGTTCAAGCAGCGACTTGGCGAGGTCCGCCACCTGCGCCGGCATTGTCGCCGAGAAGAACAAAGTCTGTCGCTCTTTGGGAAGACTGGCGGCAATACGCTTGATGGCCGGATGGAAGCCGATATCAAGCATGCGGTCAGCTTCATCGAGCACGAAATGCTTAACATGACGCAGGTCTATCAATCGCTGCTGCTGCAAATCTTCCAAACGGCCCGGCGTAGCGATAACAATATCGACACCTCGTTTAAGGTCATTAACCTGCCGCTCCTGACTGGTGCCACCGACAACCAGCACAGTGTGCAGCTTCAGCTTCTTGCCATAAGCACGCAAACTCTCCAGAATTTGCATCGCCAGTTCACGCGTGGGAGCCAGCACCAGAGCGCGGGGCGCACGGCCGGGACGCTCCCCCTCAGCCAGCATGTGCAAAAGCGGGAGACTAAAGGCAGCGGTTTTTCCAGTACCCGTCTGGGCCAAACCGAGGATATCACGCCCCTTGAGCGCGGGGCCAATCGCCTGTGCCTGAATGGGGGTTGGGGTGCTATAGCCTTGATTTTGCAGGGCCGCGAGCAGTTCCTCGCGCAAATTGAGCTGGGCAAATGTTAACGTCATGGGCCGCTTATAACCATTTCAGCGGCAGATAGCCAGATAAATCGTGCCCCTACTCCACTGTCACACTCTTAGCCAGATTGCGGGGCTGGTCAACATCGGTGCCTTTAAGAACAGCCACGTGGTAAGCCAGCAACTGTACTGGTAGTGTATAGAGAAGCGGGGCCACAAACGGCTCACACTCAGGCAGCGCAATCTGCCATGTGCTTTGTGCCTTCAACATTTCGCAGCCTTTAGCATCGCTGAGCAGCAGCACCTTGCCGCCACGCGCGGCCACTTCCTGCACATTGCCAGCCACTTTTTCAAACAGCGCATCGCGCGGGGCTAGCACAATCACTGGCACATCCTTATCAATCAAAGCAATCGGGCCGTGCTTCATCTCGCCAGCGGCATAACCTTCGGCATGAATGTAAGAAATTTCCTTCAGCTTGAGCGCACCTTCAAGCGCCAGCGGGTAAAGCGGGCCGCGCCCGAGATAGAGCACATCCCGAGCTTTTGCAATTTCTGGGGCCAGCTGCTTAATCTGCTCATCAATCCGAAGAACAGCCGCTGCTTGAGCGGGCACCGACCGCAGAGCCTGTGTGAACGCGGCGGCTTTGGTGGGAGCCAGCATTACATTCTTTTGCCGCGCGAGAGCCACAGCCAGGCAAGCAAGTACGCTCAACTGAGTGGTAAAAGCCTTGGTACTTGCAACGCCAACTTCCGGCCCGGCATGAGTATAAAACACATAATCGCTTTCGCGGGCGATGGTGCTTTCGGGTTTATTGATAATCGAGAGTATATGTTGCCCCTGCCGACGGCAATAGCGCAACGCTTCAAGAGTATCCAGCGTCTCCCCACTTTGCGAAATGAAGAGAGCCACACCGCCTTTGGGTAGCGGCGCTTCGCGATAGCGGAATTCAGAGGCTATATCCAATTCCACCGGAATACGCGCCACCTGCTCCAGCCAGTATTTGGCAACCATGCCCGCATAGTAGGCGGTGCCACACGCAATAATCGTGACACGTGGCGCGGCGGCTAAATCAAACGGCAGCTCCGGCAAGGCAATGTCATTCGTACTGGGATGCACAAAGCTATTCAGCGTTGCCGCGATAACCTCCGGTTGTTCATAAATCTCCTTAAGCATAAAGTGGGCATAATTGCCTTTACTGACCATATCCTTGGTGACATTACTCAGCTTAACAGGACGTTGCACGATCTGGTCGTTTTCATCACGAATGATCACACCGCTGCGCTTAACTTCAACCCAGTCCCCATCTTCCAGATAACTAAGCTTGTTGGTCAGCGGGGCCAGAGCATAGGCATCGCTAGCCAGATACATCTCGCCGTCGCCATAACCAACCGCTAGCGGCGTGCCACGACGGGCACCATAAATCGTTTCTTCATCAACATTGAAGACCGCCGCAATAGAAAATGCCCCTCGCAAGCGTTTAAGCGCAGCACTAGTGGCTTCAAGCGGGTTCATACCTTGCCGCGCGTAATGCGTGAGCAGATGCGCGATCACCTCGGTATCGGTTTCGGTCACAAAACGGCACTGGCTCTCTTCCAGCTCGGCTTTGAGTTCCTGATAATTCTCAATAATTCCATTGTGCACCACAGCAACTTTATCCGTCATATGCGGGTGGGCATTTTGCTCCGTCGGGCCGCCATGCGTGGCCCAGCGGGTATGGCCAATGCCGAGTTTCCCCGCTAACGGCTCGGCCTTGAGCTTAACATCAAGATTAATCAGCTTTCCCTCGGCCCGGCGGCGATCCAACATGCCAGCATTCAGCGTGGCGATGCCCGCACTGTCATAGCCGCGATACTCCAGCCGCTTAAGGCACTCCAGCACCTGTGGGGCAGCTTCATGCTTACCAACGATAGCAACGATCCCGCACATGATTCCCCCCGACTTTGTTTATTGTCGTTCCTTGCGCCGTGTAGCCATACCCCTGTTTGGCGCGTATTTTTGCGGACTACGCCCAATGGCCAAGGCATCAGCAGGTACATCGGCTGTAATCACACTCCCCGCCGCTATCAACGCAGCCTCGCCAACGTTGACAGGGGCGACAAGAGCTGTGTTTGAGCCAATAAAGGCATCGGCACCAATGCGGGTCTGCGATTTCTTGAAGCCGTCATAATTACATGTGATTGTGCCTGCGCCAATATTTGCGCATGCACCAACGGCTGCGTCGCCTATGTAGCTCAGATGGTTGATCTTGGCACCTTCAGCGACAGTAGATTTCTTGACTTCGACAAAATTACCTATATGCGCCCCGGCACCAATTGACGTTTCGGGTCGCAGCCGTGCAAACGGGCCAACGACAGCTCCCTGCTCTACCCTTACCCCCTCCAGATGCGAGAACGCTTTAATCGTCACTCCGTCAGCCACGCTTACGCCGGGACCAAAGAATACGCCCGGCTCAATGATTGCGTCCTGTCCGAGTTTTGTATCCGCGCTCAGGTATACCGTAGAAGGATCAACCAGCGTTGCACCATTAGCCATGGCCAAAGCGCGAAGCCGCTTTTGCATCATAGCTTCAACAGCCGCCAACTCTGCGCGACTATTAACACCGAGCACATCTTCGTACGGAATCTCGACATGCGCGCAAACTTGCCCGGCCTTGCGGGCCAAGGCAATGGTATCGGTAAGATAGAGCTCACCTTTGGCATTATTACTGGTCAGGCCAGCGAGCAGCTGCGGCAGCAATTTACCGTCAAACAGCATGATCCCGCCATTGCATAGACGGATACTGCGCTGAGCCTCGGTCGCATCCTTCTCTTCGACAATACCAATCAATGTACCACCTTCAACAATCAGGCGGCCATAGCCCGTGGGACTAGGCGGCGTCATCCCACTCACTACAATAGCCGGGTGATCGGCGGCTGCCCGGCGCTCAATCACTTTACGTAAAGTGTCAGGAGTAATCAGCGGTGTATCACCGAATAGAACAAGAACATCACCATCTGTCTGCTGCCCGGCCAGACCACACTGCACCGCATGGCCTGTCCCCTTGGGCTCCGGCTGTAGGGCCGTTTCATAAGGCTGGACCGCAACAGCCAGACTCTCCATCTGCGGGCCGATAACAACACGCATAGCAGTTGGATTAAGGCTCTGTGCAGCTTCCAGGCAATACTGCACCATGGGTTTGCCAGCCACTTTGTGCAGCGGCTTAGGCAATACGGTTTTCATACGGGTGCCGCGCCCGGCGGCAAGGATCAAGCAGGTCAACGACATACGTGCAGTGTTGCGGTAATTCGCCCGAACTGCCTAGTCATCTCTTATTTCAGTCTGTAACGTCAGGCTGCCACCGGGTGAACCTGTAAATCCCTCCACACCTCACCAAGGGACTGCACGAGATAGTCAATATCCGCTTGGCTGTGCAATGGCGATGGCGCAAACCGCAGACGTTCTGTCCCGCGCGGCACTGTGGGGTAATTAATAGGCTGTACGTAAATGCTATATCTTTCCATCAGCGCGGCAGCCAGCTGCCGGCACCGCACGGGGTCCCCCACCATAACAGGAACGATGTGACTCGGACTGGGCATGACAGGCAATCCCGCTAGCCGCAAAGCTTCCTTGAGGCTTTGCGCTCGCTGCTGTTGCAGGTCACGCTCCAAAGAGCTGCGACGTAGATGGGAAATGCTGGCTCGCGCACCTTCGCACAGAACGGGCGAGAGGGCCGTGGTAAAAATGAAGCCCGCAGCTGCCGAGCGGACCGCGTCAATAATAGACACTGAGCTGGCGATATAGCCACCCATCACACCGAAGGCTTTTCCCAGAGTCCCTTCAAGAATGGTTATGCGATCGGAAACACCTTCGCGCTCGGCCAGACCCGCACCGCTGGCTCCATACATCCCAACAGCGTGGACTTCATCAAGATAGGTCATCGCCCCGTACCGCGAGGCTAACCCGCAGATATCTTGTAAGGGGGCAAAATCACCATCCATGGAGTATACCGATTCAAAGGCTATCAGCTTTGGGCGATTTGCCGGAGCGCTCACAAGTAGACTTTCAAGATGATTGACATCATTATGGCGGAAGATCCGTTTCTCGCAGCCAGACTGGCGGATTCCCTCAATCATCGAATTGTGATTGTCAGAGTCTGAGAAAATCAGAAGGTCTGGAAGAAGCCGCCCCAAAGTCGCCAAGGTGGCCTGATTGGACACATACCCCGAGCTGAAAAGCAACGCGGCGGACTTATTGTGCAAAGCACAAATTTCCTGTTCCAGCAGCACATGCGCGTGTGTAGTGCCGGAGATATTGCGTGTCCCGCCCGCTCCTGCACCATAAATGTCCAGAGCTTGGCGCATTGCACTTAAAACCGCAGGGTGTTGTCCCATACCTAGGTAATCATTGCTGCACCAGACGGTCACTTCACGCGGTGATGCGTCCGGTGTAGGGCGCCACAAAGCCTTGGGGAAACGCCCAACCTGACGTTCCAGATCGGCAAAAGAACGATAGCGACCTTCGCGGTGCAACTCATCCAGATAACTCTGAAATGGGGCATCAAAATTACTCATGATGCACCTAGGCTAACATGCAGCCCAGAGGGGGCAAGGATATTATTGCGCCGCCGCAAGGGTGGCAGGCTGCGGGGCCGCCGTCCGTAAATGGGCTACGATAGTCCCATATTCAGTTGCACTCTGTACGCGAATGGGCAGCAAAGGATAGTCTTTACGCGGGCTGGCCATCCAGATGATGAGGGGGTTGGCCTTATCCGTGTTGTTTTGCGCACTCCAAAAGCCAGCCGCCTTCTTGCCTTTGGGCGGGAAGCCGGCAACCGGCTCAAAGGTCACTTCACAACGGGTGGCTGGGCCACTGTATAAATTATAGCGGCTGCGTGGCAACGTCTCCTCGCCTTTATTATTGAGGACCAGATTGAACAGGCGGCGCCCATCAAAAGCCGGAATTTTACCAGTGCAGCCGTGTAGCGGCCCACGACTCATAACCAGAACAACGGCGCTGAGGGGGTCAAGTGCACCTTTGCGCTGATCTTCAGTCGCTTCCACTCGACCATCTTTCTTGAACGGTGGCGTTGCCGCTGCCGTCACTACCCCGTCCTCACGGAAGGTAAATTCCGTCGTACGTGCTTTCTCTTTCCAAACATCGTCATAGCGTGCACCCTTAGGACTCAGGCTTTGATTCTCAACGGCGCCAAAAACCTTAATCATATTCCGCCAAGGCACCAGACTGGCCCAGATACCCCGTGTTTTTGCCACAGCGTACAAGTCATAGCTGTTCGGCTGCACATTATAGGCCAGAGATACTTCGACAACGCGCAGCCCACCTGCATACAGCGAATAGCCAAGATCCAGCGCGGGCGGCGGCGCGACCTCAGGGGATTGCGCCTTCGCAGGCAAAGCCAGAGCCATCAGAAGAAGAAAAAGTGCTAATTTATTCAACATTTCACATCCTCACTTGACAGCCACAGGCTAATTCTCCTAAAACCCGCGCACCGGGCGGTTAGCTCAGCGGTAGAGCACCTGCTTCACACGCAGGGGGTCACTGGTTCGATCCCAGTACCGCCCACCACCTCTCCCCTAATCTGTAGCCGTATTTCAAGAAGATTGCGCTGCGACAGGGCGTTGCATCCGCTCACATGATGTTACAGCCTTTTGCACTATGGCTTTTTGAGCTGACGACTACGCCATTGCCACGGCGCTTCGGCAGTGCCAGACCACAGGCCGCGGAAACGAGACTGCGCCAAGGCCTCAAGCTCGACATACTGCGGACTTAAATCCTGGTAGGCCATGGCCCAACCACTGCGAACCTGCAAGGCCGCCAGATCTAGATCATTGATACCGCATGTCCCCACTTGCTGGCCGTGGCTGTCCTTGCCCCGAATGTAACAAATAATTTGATTTTGCCCGACGAGTTGCTGGAGCATGTTTTTAGCTTGTGTCGCACAATCGTAATCCTGCCCCCTTTTGTCCCGGCAGGTCTGGCCAAGATCGGGCGCATCAACGCCCCACAATTTAACCACCTGCCCATTAAGGGACAGAACATCCCCCTCGACGGCCGTACCAGACCCGACCACGGTCGGAAACGGCGGCTCAGCGGCCTGCAAGCAAAAAGGAAACAAAACAAGCCAAACCAGAAGTCGAAACATTGTTAGGCTGTTAGCACAGATTCCCTTCGCAGCCGAGACAGACTCAGTTACTGTGCCGCGTATGACTTCGGCCCCGCTTGACCGCATTGCCCTTGCCGCCCGTGCTTTTGAGATTGCGCGCGAGGCCGGTCAGATCGTGTTAAAAAAGCGCAATGCCAGCTTACGGATACAAGCCAAGAAGGACGGATCACCCGCGACCGCTGCTGATATCGCCTCCGAGGAGCATATTATTGCTGCTCTAGGCCGGCTTACCCCGGATATTCCAATTGTCGCTGAAGAATCCTCACCAAGCCTAGCCCGGCAGGCCAACGCATCCTTCTGGTTGATTGATCCGCTTGATGGCACCAAAGACTACATAGCTGGCGAGTCTGAATTCACGATCAATCTCGCCCTTATCGTAAATAACCAGCCCGCGCTGGGCGTGCTGCACGCACCCGCCCTCGAAGAAACTTATATTGGTATCCCCGGCGGTGAGGCCACGCGCGTTCGCCAGGAGCGGGCGGTTCAAATATCGTCCCGTTGCCCGCCGCCTAATGGTGTCACCGTTGTATCCAGCCGTCGCCATGGCGATGATCTTGAGCTGAAGAAATACCTCGGCGAGGTTAAAGTGGCCACACACAAGCGCATGAGCAGTGCCCTGAAATTCGGGCTGATCGCCGCTGGTGAAGCCGATTTATATCCCCGCTTTGGCCGCGTCATGGGCTGGGACGTGGCCGCTGGCCATGCCATCATTCTGGCTGCTGGCGGCCGCCTGACAACAGCCACAGGCCAGCCAATTGATTACACCGCACCTGGCTGCGATATACCCAACTTTATCGCTCGTGGACGATTGAATTGCTAAGGATCAGGAGACAAGTATGAATATGAACATGCGTAATCAGAAGCTGATGACTGGTGTTTTGACACTGTGCCTACTGGGTATCATCCCCGGCGCAGGATTAGCGCAATCTATAGCCCTGCTCACGGCGGCACAGCAGCAAAGTCTGCGCACAGCGGCCACTCAAGGCCCCAACCAATTACTGTCTACGATTTACAATTTGGTTCGCCAAACCCCACAGGCTGCCCAAGCTATTGTGAACGAAGCCGCCCGCTATCAGCCGGCCATGGGGCAGTCTATGGCCGCTTTGGCCAATCGGGCCCTGACTGAACTGGCAACGGAAAAGCGTGCACTACAAAGCCGGTCACAGGCAATCCCTTCTACACAAACAATCAAGACAAGCCGCGCTGCTTCGGCCCCGTCCGCTACAGCTACGTCTGGCTTATCCGCTGGTGGTTGGATCGCCACGGGCCTTGGTGCAGGTGCTCTTGGCGCCGTCGCAGCCTTTGGGGCAGGAAGCGGCAGCGGGGGGAGTTCCCCCACTCCCTTTTTCGCGGAATACCAGGCGAACTGGGGACTGGACTCGATGGATGCTGCGAGCGCCTATAATCGCACCGCCACCGGCGCGGGTGTACTTGTTGCCTATGGCGACACGGGCTTGGATACTGACCACCCCGAATTTAGTGGGCAATTCAGTGATGGCTACAATGCGCTAAACGCCACTTCCGGAATTTCAGCCATCGAAGATGATCCGACCGGGACCGGCCATGGCACTTTTGTGGCGGGTATTATTGCGGCGCGACGCAACGGAACTGGTGTGCATGGGGTGGCTTACAATGCGGACCTGCTCCCGATCAAGATGTTTGATAACTCCACCTCAGCTACACCCGCTGAGACAGCAGCGGGTGTCAGCTATGCCGTATCCGCCAATGCAGATATCTGGAATGGCAGCTATGGCTATACAACGCCCCCGAGCATTGTTGCAATCGAGGCGGAGCTGGACGCCTACGAGGCCGCAATCAGTAGCGGCATGATTATGGTGTTTTCGACCGGGAACGACGGCGACCCTGACCCGTTTTTCCCCGCCGCGATGCCCTATATTCAGCCAGCGAATGATGGGTCAGGTCTCTACACCACCAACACCAATGCCAAGAACTATTCCGCGACAGCCTCCCAGCTTCTGGCGGTTGCTTCGGTTGATGAATCCGGCACCATTTCGTCGTTCAGTAATCGCTGTGGCGTTGCCGCAGCCTGGTGCCTCGCCGCCCCCGGCGGCGCTATTGTCTCGACAGATGTAGGTGGCGGCTACGCAACCGGCAGCGGCACCTCGTTCGCGGCCCCCCATGTGGCCGGTGCGGCCGCGCTGTTGCTGGATAAATATCCATCCCTAACCCCGGCGCAGGTTGTCGCGCGGTTGCTGACGACAGCAACCAAAACCGGTATTTATGCCACAACAGCTACATATGGTCAGGGCCTGCTCAACATGACCAGTGCCACCTCTTTCGTTGCGATGCCAATTGTACCGCTGGGAGCCTCGCTCTCCGGACCGCTTGTTCCACTGAGCGCAAGCCAGCTTCAGCTCAGTGCGGCGTTTGGCGATGGCTTGTCTCGTTCGCTTAGCAACATGACATTCAAACCCGTGGACAGCTTTGATGGTGCCGCGATTGAGACCAGCGGCGCTGACCTGCTCAAAGAGCAAAGTCGGAGCAATAGCCAGACAGATGGGTTGCGGCGTTTTGGGCAAACTCATCAGACGCTGACGCTTGATCGAAGCGGCACCACGGTTGTCAACTGGCAACAGGTACGTGCGACCGATCAGGCGGCCGCCCAGACCGAAGCTCTGGTCACCACTCACTTCACACCCGGCAGTAGCGTTTCAGTTGGCTATATGAACGACCCGGCACTGGGCTTCGGCCTCATGGGGGATGGCACTGTAACCCAGAATGAAAGCCGTTCGCACGGTGCGTTCCTCTCCCCCTATCTCGGGTTAGCGCAGGATGGCGTCAATATGATGGCGCAGACCCGTGTCGGTGGTATGACGCTACGCGCGGCGTCCTTTAGTGGCAGCGCTGAGGCTAGCACCTCGGCCAGTGCCTATGGTGCCGCGGCCGAGTTGGTCTTTGCGCCATATCAAGGCAGTGCCATTGCCCTACAAAGCGGCTTTGTGCAGGAATCCCACAGTTTCCTTGGCAGCGAGAGCGAGGGGGCCATGGCCTTTGGCGAAACAAGCACCAGCTACGTCGGCGTGTCCGCCAAGCTTCCGCTAGACGGCCAGACCGATCTGGTTGGCAGCTATTTTGTTGGCCAGAGTCAGCTTGATAGCACCAGCCAATCTCTCATTTCCGGATTCAGCCCGGTTGGCTCCAGTGCCTTCAGCCTCGGCGCAGTCCGGCGTAATCTGGCCGTGACTGGCGACCGCGCAGGGCTGATGCTTAATCAGCCGCTCCGGGTTAATTCCGGCACGGCCAACCTGCGGCTGCCCAATGGTGTCGATCGGGCGCATCAGGTCAGCTATAACAATGTCAGTGCGGCGCTGTCTCCAACCGGGCGCGAACTGGATATCGAAGCGTTCTACAGCGCCCCGCTCAGCCAGCGGAGCCAGCTCAATGCCAGTATCATGTACCGTCATCAGCCGGATCATATCGCGTCGGCCGATGCTGAAGTACAAACACTGGTACGCTGGCAAGCGAAGTATTAGCCCGCATCTCCGGCACTATCCTCGCCCTGAATGCGGTGAGCCAACGCAGCGGCGAGGAACATATCGATATCGCCGTCCAGCACCCCCCCGGTATTGCTGGTTTCGACCTCGGTTCGCAGGTCTTTAACCAGCTGATAGGGCTGTAGCACGTACGAGCGGATCTGGTGCCCCCAGCCAATATCAGTCTTGGCGGCTTCAATAGCGTTGGCTTTCTCCTCGCGCTTGCGCATCTCCAGCTCATAAAGCTTAGCTTTCAGCATCTTCATGGCCTTGTCGCGGTTGGCGTGCTGGCTGCGCTCCTGCTGACAGGCCACGATGGTATTGGTCGGAATATGCGTAATGCGGACTGCACTATCGGTCTTGTTCACGTGCTGCCCGCCCGCACCTGAGGCGCGGTAGGTATCAACTTTCAGATCCTTGTCGAGGATTTCAATCTCGATTTCGTCATCAATCACCGGGCTCACACTAATAGCGGAAAAGCTGGTGTGACGGCGCGCATTGCTGTCAAACGGGCTGATGCGCACCAAACGATGCACGCCACTCTCGGTTTTCAGCCAGCCATAAGCATTTTCGCCACTGATTTGCACTACAGCACTTTTCAGACCGGCCTCGTCACCTGCGCTTTCGTCCAGCCAGCTGATTTTATAGCCCCGCTTTTCAGCCCAGCGCAGATACATGCGGAGCAGCATCTGTGCCCAGTCCTGCGCCTCAGTGCCGCCCGCCCCCGCATTAACTTCAAGGTAACAGTCGTTGCCATCAACCTCACCGCTCAATAGGCTTTCCAATTCACGCTGGGCGGCGTCTGTCTTGAGTGCCAGAATGGCAGTTTCGGCTTCGCGGATCATGGCAGCGTCTTTTTCGCCTTCCGCCAGCTCAAGAAGATCAAGTCCGTCCTTCAGCTCTGTTTCCAGCTTGCGATAACCGCCAATCGCTTTATCCAGATGCGTACGCTCGCGCATCAGTTTTTGCGCCGTTCGGCTATCATTCCACAGGTTCGGATCTTCGGAGAGGGCGTTCAGTTCCTCAAGGCGGCGGGTAGCATTATCCCAGTCAAAGATGCCTCCGTAGCAACGAGAGGGACTTGCGGATATCGGCAACCGCTTGTTCGATTTCGGCACGCATGGGGAAAACTCCTGTAATTTCAGGGGGAACATATTAACTTCTGGCAATAAATGCAATTGCAAGTTTCTGTCACAAAAGCTTCACACTGCATTAATCTTCCTTGTGCTACGCCTTGGCCATAAGGAGGACCACCATGATGACCCCTACCGTACGTCAAGCCACCGGCCCAAGCGATGCCTTCCTAGTCCTCACTAATGCACCGCGCGAGGTGTTTAGCTTTGACAGTCGCCTGCCCGCCAAGGTGATGCGCCTACCCGCTCGCTTTGCCCCGCGTAACAGCTAGCGTCTAGTAGATTCCCCCCAAATCGTCTGCACCTGCGGGCTGCTGCGGAGGCAGATAGCTGGGAATCCCCGTCTGGCTATCAGACGGCGGTAACGGCGTGACAGTACTGGTGATTGCGCCACCCGGCTGATCAGGCATCCGGATAACACCCGGCAAGGCATCTGTATTGAGCATATCAATCGGGTTCTCAATTATGCCTGCTCGTGGCTCGGTTCCCGGTTTGAATGCTTCCCACAGGCTATTGCTGTCACCCGGTCCGGCCAAGCGACCAGTAGCCGGATTAACCCGGACCAGACGCAACCCGGAGGGTACACGGAACGCAACGGGTGGTGTCCCAGCCAAGGCCTCAGCCATGAAATCGCGGAAGATTGGCGCAGCATTGGCACCACCGGTTTCGCTCTTGCCGCCGAGATCGCGCGGCTGATCGAAGCCGATATAAAGACCAACCGCAAGGTCCGAGGAGAACCCGACAAACCAGTTATCTTTATAGTCGTTTGTGGTACCGGTCTTGCCAGCAAGCGGCCAGGGCAGCCCCTTCGCCCGCGTGCCTGTACCGCGCTGGATGACTCCTTCCAATATATGCGTCATCTGATAGGCGCTGCGGGGATCAATCAACTGCGGGCGCTCGTCCGCAATAGCGGGGGTTGGTAAGCCGGGCTTCCACATAACATCCGCACAGCCCGCGCAGGCGCGCTGGTCATGCCGGAACAGGATTTTGCCCTCCTTATCCTGAATACTGTCGATCAGGGTCGGAGTAATCTTGCGCCCGCCATTCACAATCTGGGCATAGGCGGTCACCATGCGTAGTACAGTCGTTTCGACGGCGCCGAGCACCACGGATAAATTCGGCGGCATTTTATCAACAACACCGAACGATTCAGCAATACGCGCGATTTTCTCCAGCCCGACCTGCGCTGCCATGCGCACCGTCATGACATTGCGGGATTTTTCCATTCCGACGCGCATAGTGGTCGGACCCAGAAAATCATCAGAGAAATTGCCCGGCCGCCACTCCGGCAAGCCCGGCCCCTGAGGCAAACTGACCGGTGCATCCAAAATCAGTGTGGAAGGGGTAAATCCACTTTCAAGCGCTGCCAGATACGCTAGGGGTTTAAAGGAGGATCCCGGCTGGCGCAACGCCTGTGAGGCGCGGTTAAACACACTCATGCGCGGCGAAAATCCTCCCACCATCGCCAGTACCCGCCCGGTGTTGGGGTCCATCGCTACCAATGCCCCCTGCACCGCAGGCACCTGCTGCAAGCTGTAATCAGCGCCTCCACCAAGCTTGTCGACCAGCACCAGATCACCCACCGCAAGCACATCCGCAGGAAGCTTGATCTCCGGTCCCAGCTTTTGCCCCGGCTGCCATGCCCGTGCCCATTTTAACTGCTCGAGAGCAATCGTGCCACGTGAACCATCTCTGAGCAGAACTTCAGCCAGACTGCTGCTAAGCGATGTCACCGCTGCCAACTGCCACATCTCGCCGCCCGCGGGTATAGGCGTTGCCGCGAGTACGCTGCGGATATCCTGCCCACGCGCAACTTTGGCCACCGGCCCGCGCCAGCCGTGGCGGCGATCATATTTGACAAGTCCTGCACGCAACACCCGTGTCGCAATGTCCTGCAAACGGGGATCAACGGTCGCTCGCACCAGCAGCCCACCGCTCAACACCTGATCTTCTCCATAGAGCTCAACCAGCTCGCGCCGGACTTCTTCCGTAAAGTAATCGCCGCCGCGATAAAACTCTCCTTCAGAGCGCGGCTTGATTTCTATGGGTTCAGCCTTGGCCTGATCACGCTGCGCGAGGGTGATCTTGCCATCATCAAGCATGCGGTCGAGCACATAATTGCGGCGCTCCAGCGCCGCGTCCTTGTTACGCACGGGGTGATAATTGTTTGGTGCCTTAGGCAGAACGGCAAGATAAGCGGCTTCGGCAATGCTCAACTCATCCAGAGTTTTATTAAAGTATGTCAGTGCGGCCGCCGGAACGCCGTAGGCGCGCTGCCCTAGGAAAATCTCATTGAGATACAGCTCCAGAATTTCATCCTTAGTAAAGGCACGTTCAATCCGGAAGGCCAGAATGGCTTCGCGCACCTTACGGGCGATGGAGACCTCGTTGCCGATCAAGAAATTCTTGGCCACCTGCTGCGTAATGGTCGAGGCTCCGACAGGGCGGCGGTTACTTCCCATATTCTGGACATTAATCAGGACAGCACGGGCCAACCCCATAAAATCAACACCGGGATGCTCGTAGAAATTCTTATCCTCGGCGGACAGAAATGCATCGAGTACGCGCTGCGGAAACCGCCCGATTGGCACAAAAACACGGCGCTCACTTGCAAATTCGGCCATCAGGCGACCATCACCTGCGTGCACTCGGCTTACCACCGGCGGATTATAGTTCTGGAGCTGATTAACATCGGGAAGACCCTGACTGTAGCCCACGATCAGGAGCATGCCGAGCACAGCACCGACCATGCCCAGCATCAACCCGATCGACACCATCCACGCAAAAAAACGCACACCCGGCTCCTTCGCACCACACCACTGGCCGCGACTATAAACGCTCTATCGGCTTGACGCTAGGGTCCGGGCAGACGACTGGCCCGGCGGAATACGGAAAAATTCCCCCACCGCCTGCTCAATCGCTAGCACAATTTTCTGCTGATGATCGGCTTGCATCAAACGGCGGGCTTCCGTTCGGCTCGACAAATACCCCATCTCCACCAGCACAGAGGGAATATCCGGTGCCTTGAGCACTGCAAACCCGGCCGAGCGGTGGGGATTGGCGGTCATGCTTAGGCTGTGAGTGTGAAAGGACTTCACCAACCGATCTGCAAAACTGCGGCCATCATTCAGTGCAGCTCGATGACTCATGGAAATCAGAATACTGGCGGCGGTATCATTCCCCTCGACCTGTTCAAGACCAGCCAACTGGTCGGCACGGTTTTCATTATCCGCCAGCTCCGCAGCTTCTCTGTCAGAGGCCGTGTCCGATAATGTGTAAATAGTCGCCCCCCGCACATCGCCACTGCGAATGCTGTCGGCATGCAACGAGAGAAACAGGTCAGCACCAGCGTTGCGGGCGATTTTAACGCGCCCTGGAAGGGAAATAAACCGGTCACGACTACGGGTTAGTTTCACGCGATAGTGCCCTGAACTTTCCAGTTGGGTCTGTAGCCGCTTAGCCATCATCAAGGTCAGGTCTTTCTCGCGCAAGCCTGTGACAGCGATTGCACCGGGGTCTACGCCGCCATGACCGGGATCAATGACAATTAACGGGCGCTTGTCTTGGGGTTGGCGGCTTTTTGGCAATGCCGGGGGCCTAACCATCTGTACCTGCGTCAGTTTGGGAGCTACGGGCTTGGACTGCCGCACCAAAGACGTGAAATCACCCGGATCAACGGCTAGCAGATCCACAACGAGACGCGGCCCCTTGCCATCCCGGGCTGGCAACATGTTAACGGATTGGGCTTTGGCGGGACCGGTCAGGTCGAGGACAATGCGGGTCCCCTCACCGAACTGACCCGAACGCCACCCTTTGACGATACCCTTGCTGGCCGGCGGCAGCTCCTCCCGTAACGTCAGCGGCGGTAGATCAAGGACAGCACGTGGCGGATCATTAAGAAGAAAAAAATCCGGCTGGACTGCTTGATCGAGTTCCATGACAAAGCGGGTCGCCCCACCTTCCTGAATCCCAAGGCGCACGTCCTGCACCAGCGCCGCCGCTAAGACAGGCATGCTCAGAAGGGCAGAAAAGAAAAAGACTAATAACCTCAACACTTTGCAATCGTATCATGATTTTCTATCTTCAGAAAGACTCGATAAAACTTTGACTTGTAACTTGCCGAGCAAGCGTCTATGGTGCCACGGCGATCCGCTCTCTATGAGAGCGCATATTCATTTTGAAGGCCGGTCGGGCATGGGGTCCGATCGGGACAGTGGACATAAACGGTCCTGGCTGCCTCATTCATGGCGCTGCTTCTGACCCGTTTCCCTGCTCTGTCCCTGCCTTCGTTAGCGGCGCGCCGGGCGCGCCCTCCGCCGATCGCACGGACGGCGCAGCGCCACAGGCGCGATGAAAGGTAAGGGCCAGTATGGCCAAGAAAATGTTGATTGATGCGACCCAGTCGGAGGAGACACGGGTCGCGGTTATCGATGGTAACCGTCTGGACGAGCTCGATTTTGAGATTCTGTCCCGCCAGCAACTCAAGGGAAATATCTATCTCGCCAAAGTGACGCGCGTGGAGCCGTCGCTGCAGGCAGCCTTTGTCGAATATGGCGGTAACCGTCAGGGCTTCCTTGCTTTTGCCGAAATCCACCCTGACTATTACAAGATTCCGGTTGCGGACCGCGAGAAGCTGATCGCCCTTGAGCGCGAGGAGGCCGAGCGTGAAGCGGCCGAGGAAGAAGCCGAACTCGCTGCACAGGCAATGGCCGAGTTTGATCCACTTGATACTGCGGCCCTGCCCCCAGACAGTGCGCCGGAGGCAAGCACCCCGGTTACTGATGCCCTGCCGACCCCGATTACCCCCGCTGAGGATATTGGCCTGTCGACCCCATCGGCTACGATGGCCTTGCCAAGCGACATCTCCGCTCCCGTAGTTGAAGCCGAGCCGTTTACGGCGGTCGATCTTCCCCCGGAGGAGGCCGGCCTCCCGGTGGCAACCAGCGATGATAACGACGAGATTGTCCCCCCACCTCCCGCACACGCCGAAGAAGGTGAGGATGACGCAGACCGTCGCCGTCGCTCCCGTCGCCGCGCCCACATCCTGCGGCAGTACAAAATTCAGGAAGTCATCAAGAAAAACCAGATCATGCTGATCCAGGTGGTGAAGGAAGAGCGCGGCAATAAGGGCGCTGCCGTTACCACCTATCTTTCCCTTGCCGGTCGCTACTGCGTTTTGATGCCCAACACCAATCGTGGTGGCGGTGTCTCGCGCAAGATCAACAGCATTGAAGAGCGCCGCCGCATGAAGTCGCTGCTCGCCGAGCTTGACCTGCCCGAGGGTATGTCGATCATCCTGCGCACGGCCGGACTGGAGCGCAGCCGCACCGACATCAAGCGCGATCTCGATTATCTGGTGCGCCTGTGGGATAGCATCCGCGAAAAGACGGTAACATCCAACGCTCCGTCCCTCATCCATGAAGAGGCCAACCTCATCCGCCGTGCCATTCGTGATCTTTACAGCCGCGAAGTGACCGAGGTTCAGGTGGAAGGCGATAATGGCTATCGCACCGCCAAGGACTTCATGCGCATGATGGTGCCCTCCGCCGCCCGCCGTGTGCATCATTACCGCGACCCGGCCGTGCCGCTGTTTGTGCGCCACCGTGTGGAAAGCCAGATTGAATCACTTTACAGTACGACCGTCACTTTGCGCTCGGGGGGATATATTGTTATCAACCAGACCGAAGCGCTAGTGGCGATTGACGTCAACTCCGGTCGCTCCACCCGCGAGCGCAACATTGAGGAGACGGCTCTGCGCACCAACCTTGAGGCCGCAGAGGAAGTCGCCCGTCAGGTTCGCCTGCGTGATCTTGCCGGTTTGATCGTTATTGATTTTATTGATATGGAAGATTCCCGCCATAACGCGCAGGTGGAACGCCGTATGCGGGAAGCGATGAAAAACGACCGCGCCCGTGTGCAGATGAATCGCATCAGCATGTTCGGGCTGCTGGAACTGTCGCGTCAGCGCCTACGCCCGTCTCTGATCGAAACCAATTTTAGTGTCTGCACCGCCTGTGGTGGCATCGGCCATGTCCGCAGTATCGAAAGCGCGGCCTTGCACGTGCTGCGCTCGGTTGAAGAAGAAGGGTTGCAGCAAAAAGCCAGTGAGCTGGCCGTCACAGTGGCCGAACCTGTCGCTTTGTACCTGCTGAACCATAAGCGCGCCGCGCTATCGGATATTGAGCGCCGCTATGGCATCAAGGTCTTTATCCATTCCAGCACCGAAATTGTCAAAAATGCCGAGCACAAGATTGAACGGCTGAAGGCACGTCAGCCTGGTGAATTCCAGTTCCCTGAACCGCCGCCGCCTATTGTTGAGGATGAGCCGGATGTGCCGGAGACGGATGAAGATACTCCGGCCGAGGACAGCATCCTTGGCGGACGTGATGAGAGTGACGCAGTGTCGGATACCGTAGACGATAGTGAGGATCGCTATGGCCGCCGTGGCCAGCGTCGTCGCGGTCGCGGTGGGCGTGGCCGGTTCCGTGACCGTGCCTCTACGGACGCCAATGTAGCCCAACCGGGTGCCCCCCAGCCAGATGTGCCGCTGGATACGACAGATATGCAGCCTGCCGATCTGCCCACCACAGAGGAGCAGCTTGCTGCCATTGACCAGAATGGCCAACCCAACCGTGAAGGCGGTCAGCGTCCGCGTCGGCGTGGCCGCCGCGGTGGCCGCGGCCGCTTCCGTGACCGTGGACCGCGCGATGCCAGCGCCTATGATGGTCAGCCACAGCCCGACCTGCCCGAAGGCGCAGCACCCGTGGGTGCTGATATACCGAACGATATAGCCACAGCCCCGACTGAGCCCCGCGACCAACGCCCACCGCGAGGTGATCGCCGTGGAGATCGCCGCCCCTTGCGCGGCCATCGCGATCAGCGCCCGCCGCGGGATGGCTATTCGGCCGAGCCACCACGCCCCAACGGCGAAAGCGGCATCAAGATTGTGAGCGAATTCAAGGCGCGTGAGCCACAAGCCAGCGCCCCCGCGCCCGCGCCAGCCGCAACCCAAACACCACCTTCGCCACCCCCTGCTGGTGACAAGCCCAAGAGTGGCTGGTGGAAGCGGCTGATTGGCACCGGTAATTAAGTCGGCCAAGCGCTTTCATTTGTCACACCCTTCTCCTTGGGAGCTGTGTTAGGCTTGAGCATGTTTTTGCGCTGCCTTGCCCTGCTTCTTCTCTTCGCTCTGCCTGTACAGGCGCGTGAACGCGGCGCGATGACAATTATTCGCGATGCCGAAACCGAAAGCTGGCTGCGTGAACTTGCGGCACCAGTCTGGAAGGAGGCCGGTATCCCCGCCGACAGCATTAACCTAGTTCTGGTCGAAAACAACGCCATTAACGCCTTCGTCGCTGGAGGCATGAATATCTTCCTTTACACTGGCCTGTTGAAATTCAGCCGCTCGCCTGAGGAAATACTTGGCGTGATCGCTCATGAAACCGGCCACATAGCGGGCGGTCATCTCCTGCGCGGGCAGGAAGAATTAAAAAATGCCTCTACCGCCGCAATACTGGCAACCTTGGCGGGTATAGCGGGGGCAGCAGCCAGCCAAAATGGTGCCGCGGGTGCCGCCGCCGTCAGCCTTGGGCAGCAGGTAGCGGAGCGTAATCTGCTTAAGTACAGCCGGACACAGGAATCCGCCGCCGATGCAGCGGCCTTGCGCTATCTGGATGGTGCCGGATTATCAGCTAAGGGTATGGAAGATTTTCTGGCGCGACTTCAAGATGAAGAGTTGCTGCCAACCGAGCAGCAGAGCGAATTTGTGCGTACGCACCCCCTCACCCGTGATCGGGTTGAGGCCGTCGCCACGCATGTCGAGTCAAGCCGCCATAGTCCCTCGCTTGGCCCCACCGCTCAAGCCCGGTATGAGCGCATTATTGCCAAACTCACCGGCTATTATGAACCTCGGACGGCCCTACAGAAATACCCCGCGACTGAGACCAGCTTTGCCGGGCGCTATGCCCGTGCACTGGCCTTGCACCAAACCGGGGACACAAGCGCGGCGCTCTCAATACTTGATGTCCTTATTCAAGAGCACCCCGATGATCCATATTTGTACGAGCTAAAAGGGCAGATTCTCTACGAAACCGGGCAGGCCGTTGCCGCCCTGTCACCTTATCGGCGGGCTGTTGAGCTCTCGCACGGCCAGCCACTTCTACGCATCGGGCTGGCGCAGGCCTTGCTCGACACAGGCACAGCTAGTGATCTGGAGCCAGCCATCCGGGAGCTGGAAGCGGCGCTGCATAAAGAACGGCAATCACCTCAGCTGTGGCGCCTGCTCGCAACCGGCTATGGGCGGCAGGGGAATCTTGGACTTGCCGCCGCCGCACTGGCTCAGGAAGCCGAGCTACGCGGTGATAAGGCGACCGCTCAGGCGCAAGCCAAGCGTGCGCAGACAATTCTGCCCAATGGCTCACCCGGCTGGGTTCGCGCTGGTGATGTGCTCGAGCGCGTAAGTAAAAAGGACAAATAAGCATCAAATGTTTAAGCCTTGGTAAGACTTATGCCGGATATAGTAGTTGCTGTTTTTATCTGAATCGACCATTCTGGTGCCAACTGAAGGAGTATCCATGCGCGCGTTGATTGTTGTGGCCCTGTCGCTACTGTTCGCCCCCCTTGCTCACGCGAGCACAGCGCCGCTGTTCAATGAGGCACAGAAGACCGAAATTGAATCCATCATCAAAGATTATCTGCTGAAAAATCCATCCGTTCTGACGGACAGCTTGCAACAGGCACAGCTGGAGATGCAGAAGAAAGCCATGGAAGAGCAGAAAGCGGCCATTATCGCAAATAAGGATAAGCTGCACGACACCAAGAGCAACACCGTTGCCGGTAACCCCAAAGGCGACGTCACACTGGTCGAATTCTTTGACTACCGCTGCGGCTATTGCCGCTCTTCGCATCCGGTTATCCAGCAGTTACTTGAAGACGATAAAAACCTGCGCATCATCTACAAGGAATTCCCGATCCTCGGCCCGGTCTCTCTCCAAGCTGCGCGGTATGCGCTGGCGGCCCGCAACCAAGGCAAATATCTTGAGATGCGCGAGAAGCTGTACGATCCCGACACCCCGCTCGAGTTGAGCGCTCTGCCCGAAATGGCCAAAGCTATCGGCTTGGATCTGGACAAGGTTAAGGCCGATATCGAAAGCCGCGAGATTGCCACCGAGATCAACGATAATCTGCAATTGGCGCAAACGCTCAATATCCACGGCACTCCGGCCTTTATCCTTGGCGATCGTCTATTTCCGGGTGCATTAGGGCTTGATGAGCTCAAACAGGTCATCCAGCAGTACCGCGAGAGCCGCAGTGATAAATAAGCCATTATATTTAATGGCTTAACCTCAAAAATTGATAGTTGAGCCAAGAGCAAAACTTGGCTAAAACACCCTACGCCGCTGCGCAGGCCTTCAGGTCTGACCGACTGTCATTCCGCAGGTGGCTTGATGTCTGGAAGGATTAATCATGAGTGCGTTCAAGATCGACGAAGAGGCCATCCGCAAGCTGGCAACCATCCTGAATGATACCGGCCTGGTTGAGGTCGAGGTGAAGTCGGGCGAGAACGTCCTGCGTGTCAGCAAGGCTGGCACCGTTGTCCAGGCCGCGGCTGCCCCGGTAGCGGTACAGGCCCAAGCGACGGCCGGGGCGCCGACGGCGATGCCAGCCGCGAATAGCGATCTGCCTGCCGGAACGCAAGTTACCTCCCCCATGGTAGGTACCACCTACCTGAGCGCCTCGCCGGGGGCAGCACCCTTCGTCAAGGTCGGCGATACAGTCAAGGAAGGTGACACCCTGCTGATCGTAGAAGCCATGAAGGTGATGAACCCGATCAAGGCCCCCAAGGGCGGCAAGATTGTGCGCATCATGGTCAGCGATGCCCAGCCGGTCGAGTTTGGTGAAGTCCTTGTGATTATCGGCTAACGCATGATGTTCGACAAAATCCTTATTGCCAACCGCGGCGAGATTGCGCTGCGCCTCATCCGCGCGTGCAAGGAAATGGGCATTGCCACCGTCGCGGTACATTCCACCGCCGATGCCGAGGCGATGCATGTGCGCTTGGCCGATGAAAGCGTGTGTATTGGCCCGGCCCCATCGCGCGACAGCTATCTGAACATTCCCGCCATTCTGGAAGCAGCCTCCATTACCGGAGCGGATGCGATTCATCCTGGCATCGGGTTCATGGCTGAAAACGAGCAGTTCGCCGAGATGGTGGAAGAGCATGGCTTTGTCTGGATTGGCCCCACGCCCGAGCATATTCGCCTGATGGGCGATAAAGTGACCGCCAAAGATACCGCCAAGAAATTTGGATTGCCTCTGGTGCCCGGCTCAAATGGCGCTGTCAAATCGCTGGAAGATGCAAAAAGTGAGGCGAAGCGTATTGGCTGTCCGGTCCTCATCAAAGCCGCGTCTGGCGGTGGCGGCAAAGGCATGAAAGTCGCCAAGACCGAGGCCGAAGTGGAAGAAGCCTATACAATGGCCCGCGCCGAGGCCAAGGCCGCCTTTGGCGATGATACGGTGTATATGGAGAAATACCTCACCCACCCTCGCCATATTGAGATTCAGTTGCTTGGCGACACTCACGGCAATGCGGTGTATTTCGGCGAGCGCGATTGCTCGATCCAGCGCCGCCATCAAAAGGTCGTGGAAGAAGCCCTCTCCCCAGCCCTCAATGCCGACCAGCGGGCGTATATTGGCGAGCTGGCGGCTGACTGCGTCCGCAAGCTGGGCTATCGCGGCGTCGGCACCATGGAATTTCTGTTCGAGGACGGCAAGTTCTACTTCATCGAGATGAACACCCGCTTGCAGATTGAGCACACCATTTCCGAGATGGTGACGGGGATCGACCTCGTGCGTGAGCAGATCCGCGTAGCCACAGGAGCGCCGTTGCCGTTCAAACAGTCGGACATCAAATTCTCGGGTCATTCGATCGAATGCCGTATCAATGCCGAAGATCCGGATACCTTTGCCCCCTCACCGGGCAAGATCGTGGGCTACCACGCTCCCGGCGGGCTAGGCATTCGTGTCGATAGCGCCCTGTTCGATGGCTACCGGGTGCCGCAGTACTATGACAGCATGATCGCCAAGCTGATTGTGCATGGTTCGAGCCGCAATGAATGCCTGATGAAGCTGCGCCGTTGCCTTGACGAGTTTGTGATCGGTGGCATTAAAACCAATATCCCGCTGCACAAGAAAATTCTCGCCCAGCCGGACTTCATCGACGGTAACTACAATATCCACTGGCTGGAGCGCAACCTGCTGGCGAAGTGACCGAGAGGAGATGTAGCCATGCAGAGTGCCGCTGAAAACGCCCAGCTATATGCCCAGTATAGTGACTACATTCAGGATAAGGCCACACAGGAAGCTTTTACTTATTTTATTGGCTTACTCTCCGTGTCAGTCCGCTATATATGCACTCCCGTCCTACATGGAACATATCGTGATATTAAAATTCACGATTTAATGAATGCCAAAGAACAGTCATTTTCGCTGTGTGCCAATCAAACTTTTCTGAATTTCTATTTTCGCAAACCAGCTCTCACCCGTAACGTCTATTCTGTTACGGACATAGAAGGGCTTGGCTTTTCTGTGAAAGCTCCCGCTAATTCCAACGAAGAATGGACGATTAGGCTAATCTCGGTTAGTGATGTTAAAAAACTGTGGGACTACATCAACTGCGCTTAACAGCGACTAGTCTGATCAACGCCTACGCCAGCGGCTATTTCCCGATGGCTGAGAATGCGCAGTCGCCTGAGCTATACTGGTATAGCCCTGACCCGCGGGCCATTCTGCCACTTGATGGTACCTTTCACATCCCCCGCTCGCTGGCCAAATTTTTGCGCCAACAACCGTTTGAGATTACCCATGACCGGGATTTTGTGGGTGTCATGACGGGCTGTGCCAACCGGCCTGCAACATGGATTAATCAGCCAATTCTTGAACTGTTTACTGAACTGCACCAGCTTGGCTATGCCCATTCAATCGAAGCGTGGCAGAACGGCAAGATCGTCGGTGGCCTGTATGGCCTTGCACTCGGTGGGGCGTTTTTTGCCGAGAGCATGTTCAGCAGCCGAAGCGGCTCAAGTAAGGCTTGTCTGGTGCATCTGATGGCGCATCTTCGCGGGCGTGGTTTTAGTTTGTGCGATGTGCAATACCCGAATGATCATCTAACCCAGTTTGGCGTGAAGCTTATCTCGCGTCACAGCTATCTGCAGCAATTGCAACAGGCACTGGCACAGCCCGCAAAATTCTAGTCTAGCGGGGCTGGCTCATCCACAGCTACTGCTGCCGCAGTTCCTGTAGTGGGGGCTGTCGGTGTTGTCATCACGCGTGGCCCCTCCTCACCGCCGGCCGCGCGCTCAGCCACGGTTGGGGCCCGCGCCTCGCAGCCAATCACGATCACATCGTAGGTTGGGTGCTCCAGTGCCGACAGGGCGGGGCTGGACGCGAACATCCAGCCGCTGAACAGCAAGCGCTCCGGCTGGGTTTGAGTCACTGAGGACTGGCCATGAGCGGGCACACTGCGACCAAGACTGACTTCATTGATCTCGACGAAGGCAGAGGCTTCCGGCGGCTCGCTGGGTGGTGCAATCCGGCAGCTGCGAACCGTCACAAACATCAAGCCAAAGGCGGCGGAGGTCCCCACCGGCACGCGTAGTTTTGTGGTGCGGGCCGATACTTTGTCGAGCACCTGCAAGACGGCAACCGCCCGGTCCTCCATTGGTCGGCCGGGTGGGCCATCCGGTGTGGTTGGCTGCCGCACAGGCTCAGGTACGGCTGAAGGCGACTGTGCCGCAAGCAATTGCGCTTGCGCTGGAAGCGCCAGCAGACAGAGCAGAAAATAGATAAAGCCCCGGATCACGGCTGTGCAGCAGGTGTGGTGCCCTCAGACGCTGCAGGCTTCTGGCTCATGCTATAAATGGCCTGACCAAGCAGCTGCTCAAGATCAGCCGTTGACTGGGTATGCTCCAGTTTGCCGCCTGCCGGGATAGTAGCCTCATCACCGCCCGGCTCAAGGGCCAGAAACTTGCCACCCATCAGGCTCTCTGAGCGGATCGTTGCCGAGCTATCGAGCGGAAGCTTGACCTTGTCATCAATCGTCAGCGTTGCCACCGCCATATAGCTGACCGGATCAAGCTCCAGCTTTGATACGGTCCCCACTTTGACACCGCCCAACTTGACGTCGGTCCCCACCATGACTCCCTGCGCGTTGGTAAAGGCGGCCTGTACCGGGTAGCCAGTAGAGGTATCGACATCCGCCGTACGCAAAGCAAAGGTCAGGAAAAACCCAGCCACAGCCAGCACTACAGCTCCCATGGCTGTTTCAATAATGTTATGATTCATGGCGTCCATGCCTCGTAATCACCGGTTGCTTTTTCGCGCTGCCCACCCGCAAGCTGATGTCCCGGCGGGTGATAGGCTGCCGCCGTTCCCGTCAGATTGGCCTGATGCGGCTTAACCCACGGCTGATGATACGCGCTCTGCGCAGGCAGCGGGGCTTCCATATTATGGTGCAGCCAGCCATGCCACTCCGGCGGTACTTTGCTGGCCTCTGGCTCGCCCTTGAACAGAACCCAGCGACGGGCACGCCCATGCAGCGGACGCTTCTTATCCTCAAAGTAGCGATTGCCGTTGGCATCGGCACCCACCAATGTACCGCGCCGGAAGGTAAACCAGCGCACCTGTAAATTGGCCATCCAGGAAATAAACGTGATTCGGTCAGACATGGCTGTACTATGCCACCGGCTTGACGCCGCGTCTAGGGTTGACCCGGGCGCTTGTGCCCGTCACACTGCCCTCATGATTCCCGCAATTACCCCCCTCTATGCCGGGCTGTTAGGCTTCCTGTTTCTGGCGCTGTCCTTTCGTATTCCCATGTTACGCCTGCGGCTGCGGGTTGGAATTGGTGATGGTGGCCATCCGGAATTGGCCCGGGCTATCCGCGTACAAGCCAATTTTGCCGAATATGTACCGCTGTGCCTGCTGCTGCTCTGGCTGGTCGAGCTTGAGGGATACAGCCCCTGGTTTGTGCACTGTATGGGTCTTCTGCTGCTGGTCGCGCGCGGGCTGCATGCCTACGGCCTCTCCCGTACAGCCAACGCCTCACGACCACGCTTTTTGGGAACCCTCCTTACCTTTGCTGTCCTGCTCCTGACATCCGGTCTGGCCGTGCTGGCCGCTGCGCTAAAGCTGGCACAATGAAAAAGGCCCGTCCTCTAAACCTTGCCCTCCAGGGCGGCGGCTCTCACGGCGCCTATAGCTGGGGGGTGCTCGACCGCCTGCTGGAAGAGGATGATCTGCAGATTGAGGGAATTAGCGGTGCTTCGGCCGGGGCTATGAACGCGGTTGCACTGGCGCAGGGTCTGGTCACTGGCGGCCCTGAGGGTGCACGCGAAACATTAGAGCGGTTGTGGCGCAAAGTCAGCGAAATGCATATCTTCTCGCCCGTGCAGCGCTCTCCCCTTGATGTGATGATGGGGAACTGGAGCCTGAATGACTCGCCCAGCTACGTGGCGCAGGACCTGCTCAGTCGAATTGCCTCGCCATACCAGATTAACCCTCTGGGTATTAATCCGCTCCGCGCGATGCTTAAAAGTATGATTGATTTCAAGGCTGTGAAAGCCTGTCAGGATGTCAAGCTGTTCATCTCGGCCACCAATGTGCGTACCGGACGCGCCAAAGTGTTTGAGCATAATGACATTACGGCCGACGTCCTTGCGGCTTCAGCCTGTCTGCCGACCCTGTATCAAGCCGTGCGCATCGGCGGTGAGTACTACTGGGATGGCGGCTTTATGGGTAATCCGGTGATCTGGCCACTGATTTACCACTGTACCAGCCGGGATGTCATTCTGGTTCAGACTACGCCAGTCACACGGGCCAAGGTCCCCCGTACAGCGATGGAAATCAGTAATCGTATCAGTGAGATCAGTTTTAATGCCTCTCTGATGAGCGAAATGAGGGCGATTGCCTTTGTCGCCAAGCAGCTTGACGAGGGGGCATTGGATCCCAAACGCTATAAAAAAATGCTGATGCACCGTATCCATAGCGAAGCAAAAATGGACACACTAGACCCGTCCAGCAAAGTTAATGCCGAGTGGAGCTTTTTATGCCAGATGCGAGATTGGGGACGTGCCGCCGCCGCCCACTGGCTCAAGACGCATAAGACCAAACTAGGTAAAGCCAGCTCGCTCAATGTGCGCAAGCTGTACCTTTAGGCAACGTTCGGGCTGGCTGCCCGCACAAGATGGTGTCGGCGATCCGATGCCATAACATAGCTGGCGTGATAACTGCTCTCACGCCCCAACTGCGCGCCATGATTATGCAGCCACAGCTTCATGGTGCGCGCACCGACGCCTTCCAGCTCACGGATAAACGGCAACCGAACTCCCAGCGGATCGACTTTGCTCTTTTGCGAATAGGGCCAATGACGTGGTGGAGCCACAACATGGATATTCAACACCCGCCCCTCTGCCTTCGCCAACCGGGGCAAAAGCTGTAGCTCGGCTTCCAGTGCGGCGTTCCAGCGCAGCTGCTCCCGCCGGTCATACGCCGCGTCCCGATCACCGGGCGGCGGAACATCGGCCTGCTCCAAGGGAGAGACGCGCAGGACAATGATATCCGTCACCTCCGGGCAGTGATCGTAGATCACCTGGAGGGGTGGATTACCAAGAAAGCCCCCATCCCAATTATGTAGATCATCAATCATCACGCCGCCGCCAAACAGCTCGGGCAGGCTGCCGGCCGCGGCCATGGCGCGGGCAGTCAGCGTATGGTGAGGGCCCAGTTTTCCATCATTGCGACCGCCATAGACAATCTGCCGACCGGACAGGGCATCGACCGTATTGATAAAAACCTGCATCTTGCCGGGCTGATTGAATTTTGCAAAATCAATATCCTTGGCGACCAAAGCTTCCAGCGGGTGGACTTTGTTGACGTGATCGTTCAGGTGCCCCAGAGCCACAACGGCCGGATGGTGTTGGGTGGCATAGGTCGCCAATGCGTTCAGCATCTGCACTGGACCAGTTAGCGAATAGGGATGAATCTTGCCCTGTTGAGCTTGGTCGATCAGATAGTTAAAGGCATCAACGGGAACCTCAGCAAGATGTTTGGGGGCCAGACGGGCGATCTCCAACCAGAGCTGTTCGACTTTGGTACTGGCAGCAGTGGCTTTAGCGCCACGTGCCGCCGACTCCCAACCGTTTGCAAAATAAACGGCATTAAACCCGCCGCCACTGGTTCCTACAGCGACGGTGACCGCAAAACCATTCTGCTCAAGATAGGGGGCCAGAACGGCAACTTCGCCAAGCTGCAACGCGGTGTGCAGTCCACCACCTTGGAAGGCCAGCGCTACCTTGCCGTTTGGGCGCAAGGGAATCGGTTGTGTGCTCTTACTAGCCATCCCATCCATCCTGCCCAAAAAAGCTGTTCTTGTTCTTCTGCGCGAACTACAGCAGGATTCTCCCCCATGAGCAACTCACCCCTGCACGGGATCAAGGTCCTTGATCTGTCACGCATTCTGGCTGGACCGAGCGCAACCCAGATTCTGGGGGATTTGGGCGCAGATGTCGTCAAGCTGGAGAAACCCGGCGAAGGTGATGACACACGTCGCTGGGGGCCACCCTATCTGGAGCAGAGCGCGGAGAGCGCCTACTACCTGTCCTGCAATCGTAATAAGCGATCAGTCGCACTTGATTTCACCACTCCGGATGGTCAGAAGCTTGTACAGAAACTTGCCGCTCAGGCCGATGTGCTGATCGAAAATTATAAAGTTGGCACCCTTGCCCGCTATGGGCTGGATTATGTCAGCCTGAGCCACATAAACCCCCGGCTGGTTTATTGCTCACTCACGGGCTTTGGCCAAACGGGTCCTTATGCCCACCGCGCCGGTTACGACTTCATGATTCAGGGCATGGGCGGCATTATGAGCCTAACAGGTGAGCCCGATGGTGCTCCCATGAAAGTTGGCGTCGCTGTGGCCGACATGATGGCTGGGCTCTACGCGGTAACCGGTATTCTGGCTGCGCTACAGGCCCGTCACACCAGTGGAACCGGCCAGCATATCGACCTGGCATTGCTTGATACACAGGTAGCGTGGCTCGGAAATATGGGACAATACTACCTGACCTCGGGCCAACTCCCGGACCGCGTTGGCAACGCGCACCCGACTATTGTGCCCTATGAGGTTTTTGCCGTTGCGGACGGGCATATCATCCTCGCGATTGGCAACGACAGTCAATTTGCCAAGTTCTGTCATTTTGCTGGTCGGGCGGACTGGGCCGTGGATGTGCGTTTTGCCACCAACCCCGCTCGGGTGACCCATCGCGAGACATTACTGCCCCTTCTGCGCCCTGTGATGCTGACAAAATCAAAAGCCGAGTGGCTGAGCGGGCTGGAGCCGCTTGGCGTACCCTGTGGCCCCATCAACAATTTGGACGCCGTCTTTGCTGACCCACAGGTCAAGGCGCGCGGCATGACCACAACCTTACCACATCCGCTCAGCGCACAGCCGATCGAGCTGATCGCCTCGCCCCTCAAATTCTCGGCTACGCCTGTGAGCTACCGCCACGCACCGCCAACGCTGGGCCAGCACACCGCTGACGTTTTGCAAGATTGGCTTGGCCATCGCGCTGTTTAACGCTTTTTTACGCACTGGGGATAAACTCATAGAATGCGCCTTATTCTTGCAATCGTCTTGACGCTCATGACACTTCCAGCCGTGGCCGCAACCTGTCCGGCGGCACGTCTGGAGCCACAAGTTATCCTGACGGTCAGCCAATCCGCTGTCATGCAGGACAACAGCAAAACCATTCACGATCTGATCGCTATGGCCCAAGAGCATGGGCATGCCTTTACCAGCGGTGGGCGTCACGTCCCTCTAGGGCTGACACGGGTCAAGACGCGTTACACCTCCAAGCTGGAAACCGAGGTGCTGCGACTACCCGATGGTACCCACTGCGCATATCTCAAAACCCTGTGGCTGACGGTGCTGTTCGATAACACGACCGTCTATATAGCAACCAACCTGCCACGCGACAGCTGCATCTATGATGAAGTTTTGGCCCATGAACACAAGCATGTGGCGGCTGACCGTGCCCTTTTAGAGCGATGGAAACCCGAGCTGCAAAGGCAGGCTGAAGATGCAGCGCGCAGTGCCGTAGTGACATCAGCCAGTACAGCCGATGAAGCCACCAAGTATATTGGGAGTTATCTTGAGCCGTATCTACAACGCACCGTCAACGCCCTGATGGCCGCGCGTGACGCTGACCAAAGCCTGATTGATACGACCGCAGAATACACCCGTATCAGCCGCTCCTGCCGGGGCGAGGTGCGCCGCTATATTCCTGAGGGTTTACTGCGATAGCCTCTTGAACAAGCCGCACACCTGACGCATCCTGCTCGGATGATTGTCGAACTTATTCTCGTTGGCCTTGCCGCTTATCTCATTGGTTCCATTCCCTTTGGCCTGTTGCTCACGCGTATGGCTGGCCTTGGCGATATCCGCGCCATCGGCTCGGGCAACATCGGCGCCACCAACGTGCTGCGTACCGGAAATAAGAAGCTGGCAGCGCTGACGCTTGTGCTAGATGGGTTAAAAGGGTTCGCCGCCGTTCTGCTCGCAGTCTATTTTGTTATAAAGTTTATGCTCCCGAATTATCCACATGAAATACTCGACGATGCACACTTTACTTTTGCTTTTGAATTGGCCTCGGCGGGAGCTGCTCTAGCTGCCGTAGCAGGCCACTGTTTCCCAGTCTGGTTACGGTTTAATGGTGGCAAGGGTGTTGCCACGGCAATCGGCGCTGCATTCGGGCTAGACCCTCTGATTGGCGTGTGTGCACTGGGGAGCTGGCTGCTGCTGGCGATCACGCTACGCTGGTCATCGCTGGCTTCGCTAGTAACTCTCGTAGCTATGCCGATATTAGCAATAGCAATGGGGTGGAACACATACGCGAGCATATACGCACCTGCATTTCTGCTCATTGCTCTCATTGTATTCTGGCGCCATAAAGAAAACATCAAACGTCTTTTGGCAGGCACTGAACCCAAGATCGGGAAAAAGTCATGACCCCGCTGGAGCGGCGCGACTGGCTGCGTCTGGCCCGCACCGAGAATGTGGGACCAGTCACCTTCAACCAGCTCATCCAGCGTTATGGCAATGCTGCTAATGCGCTGGCAGCCATCCCAGACTTAGCAGCGCAGGGCGGGCTTAAGCGCAAACTCACCATTCCGTCACCGGCGTCAGTCGATGAGGAATTACACAAGCTAGAGCGTATGGGCGCACAGCTCTTGTGCAGTTGTGATGAGGGCTACCCGACTCTACTGCGTCATATCAGTGATCCGCCGCCCGCTATTACGGTGCAAGGCCAACCGCATCTCCTCAAAAAGCCAACTGTCGCTTTAGTGGGGGCACGTAACGCCTCCCTCAATGGCCGCCGCTTTGCCGAGCGCATGGCGCGGGAGCTGGGCGAGGCTGGTTTTACGGTCATCTCCGGCCTTGCAGCCGGCATTGACGCCGCTGCGCATCAAGGCGCACTGCCCTATGGTACAGTAGGTGTGGTGGCTGGTGGCATTGACCAGATTTACCCACCCGAGAATGAGCAGCTGCACAGGCAGATGACGCACACTGGGCTGATTGTGGCCGAGATGCCCTTGGGCACCCCCATCAACGCCAAGTTGTTCCCGCGGCGTAATCGTATTGTCTCCGGGTTGTCACTTGGTATCGTCGTCATTGAGGCAGCGACGCAGTCCGGCTCGCTCATTACCGCCCGCTTGGCAGCCGAGCAGGGCCGCGAAGTCATGGCCGTTCCGGGCAGTCCGCTCGACCCGCGCTGCACGGGCACCAACAAACTGATTAAGGACGGCGCCAGCCTGATTGAAGGGGCGGCGGACGTGATTGCCTTACTGCGCCAACCCGGCGCGGCTGAGCCAAAAGGCAACGCATTTAGTACGCAACCAACTGATAATGCAGATAAAAATACCATAGACACCTTGCGTCCACGGGTGCTGGACGCTCTGTCCCCCACCCCCTGCCCGGTTGACGACATTATAAGGCTGTGTCAAAGCCCTGCCTCAGCTGTGCTAGCGATCCTGCTTGAACTCGAGCTCGCAGGTCGGCTAAATCGGCTACCCGGCAATCAGGTTGCCCTGCTGCTGGACGACGTTCGCGCCGTTAACGAATAGGATTTTCTGTGGCTGGACATACCGTTGTCATCGTCGAGTCGCCCGCCAAGGCCAAGACCATCAACAAGTATCTGGGTAAAGACTACACTGTCATTGCCAGTTTTGGTCATATCCGCGACTTGCCACCGAAAGACGGCTCGGTACGCCCGGATGAAGATTTCGCCATGGACTGGGAATATGCCGAGCGCGGCAGCGCCCGCGTGGCCGAGATCAGCAAGGCCGTTAAAGCTGCCGATCATGTCCTGCTGGCCAGCGACCCTGACCGCGAGGGGGAAGCCATCGCCTGGCATGTCCTGCAAGCGCTGAAGGAAAAGAAAGCGCTGGGCCATGCCACCGTGGGTCGTATTACCTTCAACGAGATTACCAAGAGCGCGGTGCTCGACGCCATCAAGGCCCCGCGTGAACTGGATCAGGAGTTGATTGACGCCTATATGGCCCGCCGCGCGCTGGACTATCTGGTCGGCTTTACCCTTTCGCCAATCCTGTGGCGCAAGCTGCCCGGTTCCCGTTCAGCCGGGCGCGTGCAGTCGGTCGCTCTGCGCCTCATCTGCGAGCGTGAGAGTGAGATCGAAAAGTTTGTGCCCGTTGAGTATTGGAGCGTCGAGGCTGATTTTCAGACGCCGCAAGGACACATCCTCTCCACCCGCCTGACTCATCATAATGGTAAAAAGCTTGATAAGCTTGATCTGAAGTCAGCAAGCGACGCGCAAAGCGCAGTAGCCGCCATCACCTCCGGCAGTTTCAAGATTGCCAGTATTGAGCACAAGAACGTTAAGCGCCATCCGGCCGCGCCGTTCACCACCTCAACGCTTCAGCAGGAAGCCAGCCGCAAACTGGGTATGGGCGCATCCCGCACTATGCGCTGCGCGCAAAAACTGTATGAGGGTATCAGCCTCGGTGGTGAAACCGTGGGTCTCATTACTTATATGCGTACCGATGGTGTGTCGCTCTCGGCAGATGCGATTGACAGCGCCCGTGGCTTGATCCGTGATTTGTATGGTACCAAATATCTGCCCGATGCGCCGCGCCTGTATAAAGCCAAAGCCAAAAACGCGCAGGAAGCGCATGAGGCCATTCGCCCCACCGATCTGCGCCGCCGCCCGGAAGACGTCGCGGCTTATCTGGATGCCGATGAAAAACGCCTCTACGAGATGATCTGGAAGCGCACTGTAGCCAGCCAGATGGAAAGCGCCGAGTTTGATCAAGCCGCGGTGGATGTCACCAGCGCCGATGGCAAGACCCAGCTGCGCGCCACCGGCTCCATCGTGTTGTTTGATGGCTTCCTTAAGCTCTATTTTGAAGATACCGATGACCTGACCGCCGATAAGGATGACGCCCGTCTGCCGCCCGTGAAAGAAGGCGAAGCACTGAAGCTCGATAAGGCTGAAGGCGATAAGCTCAACCCGCAACCCAGCCAGCATTTTACCCAGCCGCCGCCACGCTATTCCGAGGCCTCACTGGTGAAAAAGCTGGAAGAGCTGGGCATTGGCCGTCCCTCCACCTACGCCAGCATCATCGAAGTGCTGCAAAACCGCAATTATGTGCGGCTTGAAGGCAAAGCCTTTATCCCGGAGGATCGGGGCCGCATTGTCACGTCCTTTCTTGAGAATTTCTTTCATAAATATGTCGAGTATGACTTCACCGCCGATCTGGAAGGCCAGCTCGATGATATCTCCGGCGGCAAGATCAACTGGAAGAACGTGCTGCGCGCCTTCTGGACCGATTTTTCTAGCGCAATTGACGGCGCCAAAAACCTGACCATCACACAGGTGATCGACGCGCTGGACGCCGAGCTATCGCCCCACTTCTTCCCCAGTGGTGAGCGCGGTTGCCCAAGCTGCCAGAGCGGCCGTCTGGGCCTGAAGCTGGGCAAGTTTGGCGCTTTTATTGGCTGCTCGAACTACCCAGAGTGCAAGCACACCCGCAAACTCTCCCTCGCTGGTACCGCCGAGGGCGATGCGCTGGTGGAGGGCGATAAGGAGCTGGGGGTTGATCCGGTGACGCTGCTGCCCGTCAGCCTCAAGCGCGGCCCCTATGGGCTTTATGTGCAGCTTGGCCCCAAGGTTGGCCCGATTGAGATCAAGCCGAAAGAGGAAGAGCCGGTAGAGCTGGATAAAAACGGCAAGCCGAAGAAAAAGCGCAAGAAGGCCGCCAACCCTGAGGATAAACCCAAGCGAACCTCCATTCCGCGCGGCATGAACCCGAATGAGATCGACCTGACTGTGGCGCTCAAGCTGCTTGAGCTGCCGCGTGCTATCGGCCCGCATCCGGAATCTGGCGAGACGATTTATGCCGGTATTGGCCGCTTTGGCCCCTACCTTAAAATGGGCAGCACCTTCAAGAGCATCCCCAAGGATGATGATGTGCTGAGCATCGGCATGAACCGCGCCGTGGCGCTGATGGCCGAAGCCAAGGCCAAAGGCCCGAAGGAACTGCGCGACATGGGCGTGCATCCCGATGATGATAAGGCCATTGTGGTGATGAGCGGGCGCTACGGCCCCTACCTCAAGCACGGCAAGACCATGGCCAACCTGCCAAAGGGCAGCAAGCCGGAAGACCTGACCCTCGCGCAAGCGATTGAACTGATTAACGCTAAGGCTGAAAAGGGCAAGAAGCCCACCAAGGCAAAGGCGAAGAAAGCCGAAGCAGTTGACGGCGATGCCGAGGAAAAGCCTGCGAAGAAGAAAGCGACTGCAAAGAAAACAACGCGTGCAAAGAAAGCGAGCTAACCCCCTTCCCCCGACTGGCTCGGGGGAAGGTCGGGATGGGGGCGGGGTCGGCCCATAATGAGCAACACTCCCAGCCCCCACCCTACCCCTCCCCCAAGCTAGTTGGGGGAGGGAATAAAACGGGAGTGCAAGAAGCAACACAATGAAACAACCACAAAAGCTTGTTAAGTTTTCGCGCAATCTGCGGAAAGCGGCGACCGAATATGAGCGCATCCTATGGAATAAGCTAAAACAACAGTGGCCTGATTTGCATTTTCGCCGCCAACATCCGATCATACCTTTCATTGCCGACTTTGCGCATTTACCATCTAAACTAGTTATTGAATTGGACGGGCAACATCATAACCCAGAGCAAGATTCCAAGCGTGACACTCTATTAATGAGCAAAAACTGGCACGTTCTGCGGTTTACTAATCTTGAGGTAAGAGATAACCTAGATGGCGTGATACGTGAGATAGAGAAGTATTTACAACGATAACTCCCCTTCCCTCGACTGGCTCGGTGGAAGGAATAGCGAAAGAAACCACAAGAAAATGACCAAAAAACCTCCTAAAAAAGACTTCAAGAACCGTGGCAAAGGCCCGCCCAAGCGCAAGTTTGGTGGTGGTAAGCCGGGTGGTGGTAAGCCCGGCGGCTTTAAAGGCGGCGGGCGGCGCAGCTCGTTTGACGGGCCTGAGGCCTTGCCCGAAGTTGTGGTGTGCGAAGTTATCGCCATTGACCCCGATGGTGAGGCCCTCGCCCACCCGGTGGACTGGACAGATACCGAAAACAAACCACCCAAGATTTTCCTGCAACCCTCCACCGGCCATTCGGCGCTGGGTGTGGGCGAGCGGGCATTGCTGCGCGTCAAGCGCATGGGCTCACGCGTTTATGCCGGCACGGTACTGAAGCGCATTGAGGGCACCACCGCGCGGATGGTGGGTCTGTATCAGGAAAATGAACATGGCGGACGGCTGGTGCCTACCGACCGGCGCCAGCGGGATGAAGTGATTATCAATCGTAAGGAAAACGGCGGCGCGGTACATGGCGAGCTGGTGCTGGCCGAGATTATGCCCGGCACCCGCGCGGGCCTTCCCCATGGCAAGGTGCTCGAGCGCCTTGGTTTTGCCGATGCGCCCAAGGCTATTTCGCTGATTGCCATCCACACGCATGAAATTCCCAATAAATTCCCGCCGGAGGCCGAAGCCGAAGCGAACAAGTGCAAGCGCCCCACGCTGGGCCAGCGCACCGACCTACGCGATGTGCCGTTGGTGACGATTGACGGCAAAGACGCTCGCGACTTTGACGATGCCGTCTACGCCGAGCCGGATGGCGAGGGCTGGAAGCTGCTGGTAGCCATTGCCGATGTGGCCGAATATGTGCGCCCCGGCAGTGCGCTGGATCGCAGCGCGTTTGAGCGCGGCAACTCCACTTACTTCCCCGACCGCGTGGTGCCGATGTTGCCTGAGGCACTGAGTAACGATCTGTGCTCACTGCGCCCGAATGAAGATCGCGCCTGTCTGGCCGTGTGGATGTGGATTGATAAAGAAGGCCGGATGTACAAGCACGAGTTTGTGCGCGGCCTGATGAAATCACGCGCCCGCCTGATCTACGAACAAGTGCAGATGGCTTACGATGGCGCACTCGATGAGCTGACCACGCCTCTACTTGATCCCGTCATCAAGCCGCTTTATGGCGCGTATCGCTGCCTGCTGGCAGCACGCAATCGCCGTGGCACGCTTGAGCTGGACTTGCCCGAGCGCAAGGTGGAGATTACCGCTGATGGCAAAGTAGCCGGCATTTTTCCCCGCGCCCGTCTGGATAGTCACAGATTGATCGAAGAATTCATGATTTTGGCCAATGTGGCGGCTGCCCGCGCGCTAGAAGACAAGAGCATGGCCTGCATGTACCGCGTGCACGAGCCGCCCAGCCCTGCCAAGCTGGAAGCGTTGCGCGACTTTCTCAAGCCGCTTGGGTACAGCATTCCGCAAGCCAAGCAGATTGAGCCAAAGCTGTTCCGCAAAGTGCTGGAAGAAGCTGAGGCCAATCCGCTCAGCCAGCTGATTAGCACCGTGGTACTGCGCAGCCAGTCGCAAGCGCGGTATGACCCGGAGAATATGGGGCATTTTGGTCTGGCGCTGGAGCGCTATGCGCATTTCACCTCCCCCATCCGTCGCTATGCTGATCTCATCGTCCATCGCGGGCTGATCAGCGCCTATGGCTTTGGTGACGGTGGCCTGAGCAGCGATGAGATAGCCGAAATGCAGGATATTGCCGAGCATATCAGCAGCACCGAGCGCCGCAGTGCCGAGGCTGAGCGCTCGGCAGTCGATCGCTATACCGCGCTTTACTTGGCCGAGCATGTGGGCGCGGTGTTTGAGGGCAAGGTCAGCGGCGTCACCCGCTTTGGCCTGTTCATTACACTGGATGAAACTGGTGCCGATGGCCTGATCCCCATGAACCTGCTGGGCGATGACCGCTATGAGCATGACGAAAAGCACCACTGCCTGATTGGCAAGCGCTGGGGGCATGTCTACCGCCTTGGTGCCCGCTGCAAGGTCAAACTGCTGGAGGCCGATGCGCTGCAAGGCAGCACCACTTTTACCCCGGTAAGCATTGAAGAGCCGGAGGAACAGTGGCCACCCGCCAACCAGCGTAGCAAAAGCTTCAAGAAACCCCGCCGCCGTTAAGACTAGTTAACAGGATTGGCGGCGATTTTGCTTGAAGAGGCCCGGTCGTTTTTGCGATAACTCCTCAATAATCAACTTAAGGAGTTTCGCAAAATGTTCAATTGGCACGAACATAGAGCCGCACATAACCATCACAACTCTCTAGTAAGTGGCTCATTTAACGACCTCGCTCAGGAAATGAATAAACTCAACCTATCGCCAGCACTTACCTTTGCGCGTGAGCAAGTTGCGCGTATGGCTGTTCTCTTTGATGCTCCTGTCGACTTACAACAGCAGTTACTTTGTGCACCAACGCATAGAACTCTCGGTGATTATAGTCTTGTAACTGTAAATGGCGCTTTTTATAAGCTTGGGCAACTCGCTCTGACAACCGGACAGTATTGCTTCCCAATATCAGAGGATAATAAGCGTTCGATGTTTTTTAAAGCCGCGCAGGAAGCACAGATCTATCTCACTCATGCCATGCGAGCATCTGACCAGATGGATACGGCGGCGCGCCAGAGGGCTATGCCAACATAGGCTTGTATTCGCCTTCCATCTTTTGCTACACTGCCCCGGATTACAAAATCCGGGGTTTTTCATGAAGTTTCGCAAAGTCTTTTTGCGCGCACGCGGCAATGCTGTCATGGTCTTTGATAATCGGGATGACTTGAATGCGCCCTATTTCGCGCAAACGGAATTGAGCCCCAAGCTGGCGTGGAATCTGCTTGAGGATGCGCGTGCGCTTTCTGCCGGGCCCGAGCTGCGCTTGCCCGCTGGGCAGACTCTTCAGTTCTCCCTTGCGGACATTGAGGCGGTTACCCGTTTTGATCCGGATGACGCCACCGCCTGCCGGGCCCAGCGGATCAAAAAAATCTGGTCTAAACTGACAGCGCCGGGGAGTGATCTGGGCACAATTGGCCTGCTGCCAAGCGAAATCGGGCGCTATCTGCTAGAGCAAGACAGCTCGGCTTCGCAGGACATTCCCCTTGCACCCGAGCTTGCCGCCGGGCTGACGGCCTATCTCGCCAAGCGCCAGCGCGCGGTCCTGACTCTCTAAACCGCACTGGTAAAGCGTACTGGCAATTCTGCCGGGCTGCTTTATCATCGCGCCATGCGGTTGCTGCCCCTGCTTTTTCTTGTGATGCTAACCTCCTGCGCGGGGGGCATTGGCCTGCCCTCGCTGGGCTGGTTTCCTGGCACGGTTGATAATAAAACCCTGCATGAAGAAGTCTTCCGCGAGGCCTATCGCAGGATTAATGAGTATGCGCTGGAACCGGTGAGCTATCGTTATGCGGTGAAGGATGGGTTGGACGCGCTCAAGACCCTCGATCCGAACATCAACAGCAAGATTGAAAATCCGCCAGCGGCTGAGGACTGGAAGGCATGGAGCAGCCTCACCTACCGCACCATCAAGCAATCGCCCACCCTTGCCGGTTCGCCCCCTGAGCCAATCTATCAAGCCTTCTTTGCCGGTTTCTTCACCGATATGGATGGCTTCTCGCATTATCTGCCGCCCGAAGAAGCACAGGCCATGCAGGAGTGGAAGGACGGCTATGGCGGCATTGGCGTCACTTTTGAGCGGCGCAAGGACGAGGTGGTGGTAGTTGATGTGTTTGTGGGCAGCCCCGCCGATAAAGCCGGCATAAAAGCTGGCGAGAAAATCATCGCCCTTGATGGCCAGCCCGTACTACCGCTAACAGCCAAGGAATTTGCCAATAAAGTACGCGGCCCGATCGGCTCTGTCCTCACTCTCAGTCTTAGTGATGCACAGGGCCAGGTGCGTGACATCTCGCTCAAACGCGCGCGTGTTCAGCCCACAACCATCGCCCTCACCCGCGAGGGTGAGGTCGCCATTATCCGCATCAGCCGCTTTATGCCGGGCACAGTCAACGAGTTCCGCCGTGCCGCGCGGCAAGTCGTATGGAGCAAGGCAAAGGCCGTTATTCTGGATTTGCGCCACAACCCCGGTGGTATTCTCGAGACAGCAACAACGATTGCCGCCATGCTGGTGCCCAAGGGGGTCGTGGCCCAGACCACAGGTCGCCACCCGCGTGCGGCCAGTGATTTCCGCTCGAGTGGCAGCGATGTGTTGGCCAGACTGCCGCTGTACGTCCTGATTGATGCCCAGACGGCTTCAGCCGCCGAGACTCTCAGCGCCGCACTGCAAGATCGCGGTCGAGCCATGCTCATCGGCAGTACCAGTTTTGGCAAAGGCAGTGTGCAGACGGTTGGCCCTTTGCCGCATGGTGGCGAACTGGCGGTAACATGGGCCCGGCTGGTCGCGCCCAGCGGCTATAGCTATATGCGGCAGGGCGTACAGCCGGATGTTTGCCTCTCGCAGCCCGAATTAACCTTTGAAGCAGCAATTCTTAATGCCACGGCAGGCAGTGCCCGATTGCCCATTCTTGATCTGCAACGGCAGGCTGATGCCGACGAAACAGTGATAAAACGGCTCCTTGCGCACTGTCCGCGCGCCAGTAATCTGGACAACCTGGCCCTCCCGGTCGCGCTAAAATTGGCGGAAAATCGCTGATTCTCGGTGGTTTTGGCTACAGCGGTTAAGAAGCTTGACTTAGGCCATAAAATCGCTATTTTCGCGGCCTGAATTAACAGCAAGAGGTAAGTTATGGCCAAGCCAACCCGTGTCCGCATCAAGCTCGTCAGCACCGCTGATACCGGCCATTTCTATGTGCACAGCAAGAATCCGCGCAAGACGACGGAAAAGCTGAAGACCATGAAGTTTGATCCCAAGGTCCGCAAGCATGTGGAATACAAGGAAGAGAAGATGGACAGCGGCAAGAAGAAATAAGCTGTCCGCTCAGGATTTTCAAAACGGCTGCCCGAGGGCGGCCGTTTTTATTTGCCTTCACTGCCCTGACTTTGCTAGCTTGCGCCATGACTTTACGCCCCGCCTTTGACGTGCACGCCCCACCCAATAGCCAGATTTTTGGACTGGCCCAAGCATGGAACAGCCAACTCAATCGCAGTAGCATGATCCAGCAGGATTTCACCAAGCTCTCCCGCTCTAGGCTATGGGGGAACTGCATTAACGGGCTGACATTTGTTGGCGGTGGTATCTATGGATTGGTGACCGCCGGTCAGGATATTGCGAATGGTCAGTATCTCGGCAGTATCCTGCCAGTTATCATCTCGAGTGGTATGATTTACTTTGGGCGACACGCTGTTCGCATACTTCAGGCCGACTACCTGCTGAACCGGATCAACAGCAAACATGGCTATCAGGTGGCCCAACGACTAATTGAGCGCACCTATCGCTATCATCAACAGGCTGTAACCCCTCACTGGAAGTAAACGAGATGAGCCGTACGCAGACATCATCCCCTAAGCGGCCCTATCATGAAGCTGTAAGAGGCGCACTATCAGTCTGGGATGTCACACGGCAGAAGAACCCTAGCGCGAATTTTGCGACAGGACTACGAATTGGCTATGTAGTTAATTGCGCTGTCTATTCGTCAATTATATGTCTGGCCGCAGCTGCTGCCTTCTGGCTCTACAGCGCCAAGACCGCGTCAAGAGACACCACGCTCCCCGGCACAGTGACGCTCATTTTTGCATCGCTGGCGGCCCGCAGTACGCCCCGTGCGCTACGGCGACATATTGCCTTAAGTCACTACATCGGCATGGCCGACCGCGAAGGCAACGCCTATACCGAGCAAAAAATGCGTGAATATATAGCGCCGCTAAAACTCTAGGCCGGTTCAATCTGGCGCAGCGGCTCACCCAAACACGTCGCGACAGTCTCAAGAAACGACTTCACCGAAATCGGCTTGGTCACGTAGGCCGCGCATCCCGCAACTTTGGCTTTTTCTTCATCACCAGCCATGGCAAAGGCCGTTACCGCCACCACCGGAATATCGCGCAGGCCCGGATCATCCTTAAGCCAGCGGGTAACTTCAAAGCCGGAGACTTCCGGCAACTGGATATCCATCAGCACAAGATCCGGCTTGTGGGTGCGGGCCAGACGAAAAGCCTCTACACCATCGCGGGTGTGAATCACGCTATAGCCCTGCGCAATCAGTAGATCGCGGAACAGCTTGAGGTTGAGGTCATTATCCTCCACCACAAGGATACGGCGCAACCGTGCGCCACTTTGGTCATTCGCTCCCGCCGAAAGGCTCATGAAGCTTTACCCCGTTATGTTCGCCGCATGATTAGCCGCGAAGTTGTAATTAAATTACTCTTTGATGATGGCAGAATTAACCAGCCCCGGCAAGAGCGGACTCACAGGCACACGGAGCCAGTGGTTAACACTTGGGTTTGGGGATAACCTTGTAGTCGGTGAGGTCCATGCGCAGCTTGGCCTGCTGAATATCGAGCAAAATAGCCTCCGCCGCGCCATTCGCCATTAAACTGAAGCCCGACTGCCCATAGGGAATGCCATCGCTGCTTCCGGGCGCGTAATGTGCCATCTGCACCGGCCAGCTGACCGCCGCGCCACTGGGCTGGACCAGCCCTTTGGTTTTGCCGAGTGGTCGCATCGCGCCGATGGTGGCGACAACAACGCTCAGCCCACCGCTGGGCGTACTGGCACCATCAAAAAAACTGGTTTCAAGTTGGCTCTTGCCAGCGCTGGCCGAGCGTAGCACCGCATGCCAAAGCCCGGTTGGAAACAGAGTGCCGGGTGGCAACGCAATCGGCTCCTTACGCAAGCTGGAGGTAGCCGAACCGCCCTGCCCCGGCCCAGCCAATTTGGCCTCACCCTGATTGGTTTCGACCAGTTGGCCATTGGCCCAAGTGCGGTTGATATAGCGGAAGCTCAGCCCATCGCTTGCTTCCCATTGGGTCAGACTGGTCTTGATGACCGCCTCGGCGCCGCCATCAGAAGGAAGAAAGCGCAACGTCATCACCTGCTCAACGGTTGAGCCATCACAGGTGATAGCACTGCTATCGGTCATCTCGCCATCAATAGCAGCAAGCTGACTGTTGGGAGCCTTCAACATACTGATCTTGTAAACAGTCCGGCTAGGTACCCACTCGGCGGTAACTGTGGCAGGCGTTTGAGCCAAAGCCTCGGCACTCATTATCACAGCAAGAACTAGGAAAAAGGCGAAGAGCTGACGCATGGAGCCTCCTAGCAGCCGGACTTGGGCAGAATTTCAATTTTCTCCAACTCGCCGCGCAGACGGAACTTGCTGTAATCGATCAGCATGAATTCAGACACGCCGTTGGGCAGCAGATTGGTATCCATTTCATATTCCGGCTCGGGCTTGTTCTCACCGTAGTCAAAGAAGGCCATGCGCAAGGGCCAGGTCATGGCGGGGCCGGCCAGCCCTTCCTTAGCGACATCAAGCTTAACTGCCTGCTGAGCGCCAATCACGGTGTTGATCTCGCTCAGACCCAGCTTATCGGTACCATCAAAAACGGTCGCCACAAACATGGGCTGTTTGTCTTGCGCGGCTTTGAGGGTGGTAATCGTGTGCATCGCTGGGAACAAGGTTCCGGCAGGCAGCTTGACTTCAGTCTTCTCAGGCACGGTATAATAAGCCATTCCCTCTTCGCCCAGCGCGGGCAAGCTGGCCGACCCGCGGAAGCTCTCATGCGGATTGTCGTTAACCGTACTGCGGTAGTTGAAGCTGTAGCGCAAGCCGTCCTTGCTTTCCCATGTTGTGTAATTGGTGAGCAGATGTGCGCCCTCACCTTCTTCATGGGTGAACTGGATGTCCATCTTCTGCTGCACGATCCAGCCGTCACAAGCATCTTGCCACTCGACCATCATCAGGCCCTGCGCAGCTTTGACATCGCTGTCATTCTTGGCGGAGTCCAGCGAAATTTTGTAAAAAGCGCGATGCGAGAGCAGCTCCGTTGCCAGCACGGGCTGGCTCTGTGCGGGCACTGGCTGAGGTGCGGGCGTCGCCGCGGCGGTCAGTAACACGGCACTCGTAACAAGGGCAGATAGACGGAACATCGAAAAAGGCATAACTAGACTCCCTTTTTGTATGGTGACACGTCTTTTCCCGCCGGGCTATCGGCAATTTTGACACGCCCCCGCAGCTTGGTTCGAAATAGTAAATATCTGCTAACCATATAAGTTTTTCAAAACCCATAAAAAGCCCCGCTGGCACGGGCCTTGCTGCTCAGGTTTCAACCTTCAAAAGGAGAAACCCGGCCATGACCCATATGATCGACTTTCACAATTTACCCGCAGCCCCGGTTGGCTTTTCAGCCGATCAAGCCACGCAGGAGCTAAACGAGCGGTTACTCACCCGCGCCTACGCCATGGTGGCTGAGGCCGAGCGGCTGATTGGCGAACAGCGCAACCGCATCCGCACACTCGAGCAATTAAGCTTTCATGACGAGCTGACCGGGATCATGAATCGCCGGGGTTTTGAAATGGCGCTGGGGCGCGAGCTGGCCAGCACCAAGCGCGATCCGGACAGCGCAGGCACCGTCATCATGATTGACCTCGATGGCTTCAAGCAGATCAATGACCGTTTTGGCCATATGGCAGGCGATGTCTATTTACAGGCGGTGGCCAGCACACTGCGTAGTCTGCTACGCGAAGGCGACTTTGTCGCCCGCATGGGCGGTGATGAGTTTGCCATACTCCTGCCCCGCTGCCGCACCAGTGCGGGGCAGCGCCGCGCGGCGACCTTGCAGGCAGCCCTCAATGCCGCCTGCTGCACATGGCAGGGCATGTCCCTGCCGCTACGCGCCAGCTTCGGTGCGGCCGCCTTTGGCCCGGAGGATGATCTGAAATCAACCCTCGCCCGCGCCGATGCCCGCCTCTACAGCAATAAAGGCACGCGAAAGGGTGGCAAACGCAGTGCCTAGCCGCTATAAAGCGGCATGACCAAGACCGCTGCCCCTGCCCCGGATTTTGCTGCCCGCGCCAAAGCCCATTGGACCAAGGAGCAAACTGCCAAGCTGATCGGTGATAAAAAATATCCGCTCTTGCCCGCCGACGCGCCGGAATTGCTGCGCGTGATGGGCCTGCTCAATGCCGATGCCAGCATGTCGGCCGACAACGTGCGTAAATTCCAGCAGATCAACCATATGCTCACGCTGCTGCTGCCCGCGCTGGAGGATATCGCCAAGCGGCATGAGCGGGTCTTTGTGCTCGATGCCTGCTGCGGCTCGTCCTTCATCGCGTTAGCGGTAGCGTGGCTGCTGATCGAGAAGTGGAAGAAGCCCTGCTGCGTGCTGGGCATTGACCTCAACGAGGCCGTGATTGCCAAGAGCCGCGAGCGTGCCAACCAGCTGGGCTGGGGCGAGAGCGTACGCTTTGTGGCGGGTAAAGTTGAGGCTGGCGCATGGCAAAAGGCGCTGACTGAGCAATTCCCCGCACTGGCTGCCGCCGAGAAGCCGCCGCGCCCGCATCTACTCTGCGCACTGCATGCTTGCGATACCGCTACCGATCATGCATTGGCGCTGGGCGTTGCTGTGCAGGCCGACCATATGGCGGTGGCTCCCTGCTGTCAGGCCGAACTCGCGGCGCAATGGAGCAAGCTGCCTGTCTGTGACAATCCCTTAATGCCTATCTTTCAGTCGCCCAACCTACGGCGCGACATTGCCGCCAGCCTGACCGATGCCCTGCGCCTGCTGCTGGTGCGCTCAAAGGGCTATGAGGTGACGGCAACCGAATTCGTCCCCTCAGCCCATACGCCTAAGAACCGATTATTAGTGTGCACCCGCCGCGGCAAATTCCACAAGGAATCCGCCGCGCAGTATGCCGCACTAAAACATGAGCTGGGCGACGTAGCGATTACACTGGAGGGGTTGGTAGGGTAACTATATGAACCTCTTTCCCCCAACTCGCTTGGGGGAAGGTTGGGATGGGGGCGGGCATTACCCACACTATAAAATCCCCTGCCCCCACCGATGCGCTCACGCGCACCACCTCCCCCGAGCAAGTCGGGGGAGGGTAATTGGGCACAGTATGCTTATCCGTTACTCGCCACCTTCGGCTTCGGCAAGTCGAGTTTGAGGTGAAGCTCGCGCAGCTGCTCGGGGCGTGGGGTATTGGGCGCGTTCATCATCAGGTCCTGCGCCTGCTGGTTCATCGGGAAGGCGATGACACCACGGATGTTCGGCTCGTCGGCCAGCAGCATCACCATGCGGTCGATACCGGGGGCCGAGCCGCCGTGTGGCGGTGCGCCAAAGCGGAAGGCGTTGAACATACCGGCAAAGCGGGTTTCCACCTCTTCACGGCTGTAGCCGGCAATCTCGAACGCTTTCACCATCGTCTCGGGGTCGTGGTTGCGGATCGAGCCGGAGGACAGCTCGATACCATTGCACACAATATCGTACTGAAACGCGTTGATGGTGAGCGGGTCCTGCTCTTGCAGCGCTTTCATGCCGCCTTGGGGCATACTGAACGGGTTGTGCACGAAGTCGATCTTCTTGAGCTCTTCGTTATATTCATACATCGGGAAATCGACGATCCAGCAGAAGCGGAAGGCGTTTTTCTCAATGAGATCAAGCTCGGTGCCGATGCGGGTACGCGCATAGCCTGCCAGCTTGGCGGCTGGAGCGGGCAAATCGCACACAAAGAACACGGCGTCCCCTGCCTCCGCGCCCGTGAGCTTCTTCAGCTCGTCCTGCGCGGCGGGCGGCACAAACTTGGCAATCGGGCCTTTGCCGCCCTCGGCCTCAAACGTAATATAACCAAGGCCGGGGGCGCCCTGCTCCTTGGCCCAGTCGTTGAGCTTGTCAAAGAAGCTGCGCGGCTTGTCGCTCACTTTGGGGGCACGGATGCAGCGCACCACACCCCCCTTGGTAATGGTTTCCTTGAAGGCGCGGAACTCGACATCCTCGCGCTTGAACACGGACGTGACATCCACAATCACCAGCGGGTTACGCAGGTCCGGTTTGTCGTTGCCATACTTCAGCATGGATTCAGCATAACTGATCTGCTTGAAGGGATAGGGATCCACCGTACGCTTCACCCCGGTAAAGCTGGAGAATTCCTCAAAAATACCACTCAAGATGGGGCCGATGGTATCGAACACATCCTGCTGGGTGACAAAGCTCATCTCGAAATCGAGCTGGTAGAACTCGCCCGGCGAGCGGTCGGCACGGCTGTCCTCATCGCGAAAGCACGGCGCAATCTGGAAGTAGCGGTCAAAGCCCGACACCATGAGCAGCTGCTTGAACTGCTGCGGGGCCTGCGGTAGCGCGTAGAACTTGCCGGGGTGAAGGCGCGACGGCACCAGAAAGTCGCGTGCGCCTTCCGGGCTGGACGCGGTGAGAATGGGTGTCTGGAACTCATGGAAGCCCGCAGCGATCATGCGCTTGCGGATTGATGAGATAAAATCCGAGCGCAGGATAATGTTGCGCTGCATCTTCTCGCGGCGCAGGTCGAGGTAGCGATAGCGCAGACGATGTTCTTCGCTGCCATCATCATCAACATTCACCTGGAAGGGCAATACGGCAGCCGGGTTCTCCACCTTGTAATCTTCAATGGCAATTTCAATTGCGCCCGTGGGCAGCTTGTCGTTCACCGTGCCCGGTTCACGCTCTACCACTTTACCGGTTACGGTAATCACACTCTCAAGGCGGGTGGCTTCCACCGCCGAGAACTGGGCGTGGCTGGTGGTGATGACCACCTGCGTCACACCATAGTGATCGCGCAGGTCAATAAACAGCAAATTGCCATGGTCGCGCTTGCGCATCACCCAGCCGGACAGGCGAACCGTCTGGCCAACATGGTCCTTGCGGAGCTGACCGCAGGTATGGGTGCGATAGGGGTGCATGGCAATTTCTCCGAGTTTGATGCCCGTAAATGCCCAGAAAAAGCCAATTTTGTCAAGGCTGTGGCAAGAATGACTCTGGCCGAATGCCCGCCAATCCGCTATCACCCCGGCATGACCATTTTAACCAACTCCAAGGACGTCAAAGCGCTGTGCCAACGGCTGGGCACGGCCGAGTTCATTACGGTAGATACCGAGTTTCTGCGCGAAAGCACCTATTGGCCGCAGCTGTGTCTGATTCAGGTGGCCGGGCCGGAGGAAGCGGCCTGCATCGACCCCCTCGCCCCGGAGATGGACCTCAAGCCTTTTTTTGACCTGCTGCTCAACCCGGCGATTGTGAAGGTATTCCACGCCGCACGACAGGACCTTGAGATTTTTGACAAGATGATGGGAAAACTGCCAGAGCCGATTTTCGACACACAGGTGGCAGCCATGGTGTGCGGCTATGGCGACAGCGTGGGCTATGACAACCTCATCAACCAGATGACCGGAGTACTGATCGATAAATCGAGCCGCTTTACCGACTGGTCACGCCGCCCGCTCACGGAAAAGCAGGTGGAATATGCGCTGGCCGACGTCACGCATCTGCGCGTGGCCTACACCAAGCTGCGCGCCATGCTGGCCGAGAACGGCCGCGCTGCCTGGCTGGCCGAGGAAATGGCCGTGCTCAACGATACCAAAACCTATCGCGTGAACCCCAATGATGCGTGGCTGCGCATCAAGCCGCGCACCACCAAGCCGAAGTTTCTCGCGATCCTCAAGGAAGTGGCGGCATGGCGCGAGAAGGAAGCACAAAGCCGCGACCTGCCGCGTGGCCGCGTCATCCGTGATGAGGCGATGGAGGAGATTGCCGCACATCCGCCCACCAACGTGGAAGAGCTCTCGCGTATCCGCAGCCTGTCCAAAGGCTGGGCCGATGGCAAAATGGGCCAGAGCCTGCTGAAAGCCGTGGCCAAGGGCCTTGCCACCGCACCAGAAGATGCGCCCAAGCTGCCGCCCAAGCCGCAACTGGGCAATTACAGCCACGCGCTGGTGGAACTGCTCAAGGTCCTGCTCCGCCATGTCTGTGATGAAGCGAATGTGGCCCCGCGCCTGATTGCCACCATCGGCGATCTGGAGATGATTGCGGCAAGCGACAAGGCCGACACCCCCGCTCTGGTGGGCTGGCGGCGCGAGCTGTTTGGCGAGCAGGCCCTCGCCCTCAAGCAGGGACGTCTGGCCCTAGCGGCCACCAAAAAAGGTAAAGTACGCTTGATTGCACTGGAAGAAGAGAAGAAGAGCTAATCGCTACTTCTTGACCTTGAGCGCGCCAGCCCCCGAGCGGCGGGCCTTACCCGAACTGTCGCGCAGTGGATTGATGACCTGAATGCTGGTCGCGGCCTGTGCGAGCAGCCGGGTACCATTGGCAAGGTCCACCTTGAAGGTCATGCCGCCCACGGCCTCAGCCTCAAAATCGATCTGGCACAGAAACGGCCCCGGCCCACTCATGAAGTCAGCCACTTCAAGGGCCATGCTGGCCTCATTGATTTCATTGGGTTTGCGAGCGGCTGCACTCCCGACTGTAAGATAGATCACGCAGTTTTCCGGCTTCATGCGCGGTGGCAATTTGCCTTCAATAACAAGAGACGAGAGATCACCAAGCTTGAGCCGCCCCTCGGCGTCGGTTCCTTCAACCTCAATCGTGATGCTAGCGCTCATGACAGGAGCGAACCATGATTCGTGAACCGCGTCACGTCCTTAGCCGTGATCGCTCAGGCGCGGGAGCGAATCCGTCTGCGCCAGTACATCACGTACGAACGGCAAGGTAATGGCCCGCCCGCTTGCAAGTGCTGCGGCATCAATCGCAGCAACAACCTTATGTGCCACACCATACGAGCGCTCGATCCGGCGGACCAGATAATCAATCACCTCACCGGGCACCCGCAGCTGACGATCCGAAAACAGCTTGAGCATCACCGCCCGCAGGGCCTCATCATCCGGGGGGGCGATATGTGCCGTGGGTAACGCCAGTAGACGTGAGCGCAGATCCGGCAGCTTGATCGGCCAGAGCACCGGAGCCTGAGTTGCAGTTAGCAGAATGTGCCCGTTGCGACTGACCAGACTGTTGAGAAGATGGAACAGCGCCTCTTCGTACTGTGGATGGCCGATCAAGCGTTCGGCATCCTCCAGGACGACCCGTGCGCCACGGTCATGATCGGGTGCCGTCAGCCACTCGGCTCCGGCCCGTTGCGCCCAGATATGCGCGAGGTGGGTCTTACCACTCCCCTGCGGGCCATACAACACCAAGCCATGGCTCGGCCAATCCGGCCATTTTTGCAGCCACGCCAATGCTTCCTGATTACCGCTTGTGACTACAAAATCAGCCTCGCCCATGGCCGCAGCCGAGGCAAAGCCGAGGGGGATTTGCTGGCGCGGATCGCTCATAGCGGGCGGATCGGCCGTTTGGTCGGGCGGCTTGCAGCCGTGAAGTAGGGACTGGCAAGATATTCCCGCAGGCCAAAACGCATCAGTACGCCCAAGACCGCGGCGACCGGAATGGCGATCAGCATGCCGACAAACCCGAACAGGCTTCCACCTGCCATCAAGGCAAAGATGATCCAGACCGGGTGCAGCCCCACGCTTTCACCAATCAGCTTGGGCGAAATGAAATTCCCCTCCAGAAACTGGGCAAACATAAAGATGCCAATCACGACGCCTACTTGAGTATAGCCATCAAACTGCACCAACGCCACGATGGCCGCAGCCACCAGCCCGAAGGTCGAGCCGACAAACGGAATAAAACTGAGCAAGCCAGACAGCAGGCCGATGACAATCCCGAAGTTAAGGCCAACCAGCGTCAGCGCCACACAGTACGCCACCGAGAGAATCAGGCAGACACTGAGCTGCCCACGCAGATAGCCCGCCAAGGTGCGGTCAATCGCGCTGAGCTGCTCACGAATAACCGGAGCATAGCGACGCGGTAACCAGCTATCAACCCGCGCTACCAGTGCGGTCCAATCTCGCAGCAGATAGAACGCCACCACCGGTGTAATTAGCAACAAGGCAAAGAAATTGACAATCGCGGCCCCGCCCTGCCACAGGCCACCCGCGATATTCAGCAGCGTTTGCGCGGCTTTGCCCGCATACTGGCCGACGGTGTCACGCAGACGGGCATAATCCTCTTCCCCCAGAGTATTGAGAAAATCATGCAGACGCGGCTGAAGGGTGTTGCGCAGATGGTCGACATAACCGGGTACGGCTGCCGCAAACTCGGTGAGCTGGCGAGCGACTACCGGCACCACGAGTACGAGAATGACCGCGAGTGCCAGCACACACAGCGTCAGCATCAGCAAGCTGGCCAGAGTGCGCGGCACGCCACGGCGGCACAGCGCCTCGCACCATGGGTTAAACAGGTAGGCAATGGCAATACCAAGGACAAATGGCAACAGAACATCGCCCAGCAGCCAGAGACTGGTACAGAGTACCAGCAGGAAACCACCCCAGAACAAGGCGTTGCGCGAGGTAAAAGTCAATGCAGCAGTCATGGCCTTACGCCCCCAGCTTGAAATTACTGTTGTTCTAGGGCATAACCTAAGCGGAATCAATCAGCTACAGGGGTAAACCGATGGATCATCACTCTTCTGCTCCCGACGCCATCCAGACTGCCGGGACTTATTACCAAGGCTGGCTGTCCTTCACGCGCTGGTGTACCCGCAGCATCATTGCCATTTCGGTGCTGCTGGCGCTGATGGCCGTAACGCTGGTTTAAGCCATGACCACGGCGACGCACCCCGGCGCCACCTCCCCTTCGGCGCAGGCTTCGGCCAGCCAGATTGTGGGCCTGCTTGTTGCCACCCTCAAGAACGAGAAAGGCGTGCATGCGGAATCTGCCATTGCCGCCGCCGCCGTGCTGACGGGCGAATACGTGCAGCAAGCCGCCAATCTCGACTTTGCCGGGATTGAGCCGGGCAGCATGATTCTCAGCGATAAGGTCAACGAGCTGCTGTTTGAAAGCGACCAGCAGATGACCATTTCTGACTATTTCTTCAATGCCCTGTTTAGTCAGGGCATTGAAGTGGGTAAGGAAACCTGGCCGGAAAACATCCCGGAAGAAAATCAGGTGATGTTCGACCCGCTGCAAGTGGCCGCCCGCCTGCGCGGTGAGATGAATAAGCTGCTGAGCGATCTGCCCGACGCGCTCGAGCGCGCCTATGCCTGCGCACAAGCTACCGCCCTGCTGGTGGCCCAAGCCCGCCGCGTCCTCGACCCCAATATCGGCAAAGCCCTCGCACTGGAAGCCATGCTTAAGGGTGCAAAGACGGTGCCGCTGGGATAAAAAAGGAGGAGCCTTGTGAGGCCCCTCTTCTTAAATCAACAAACGAACAGATTAGCCGGTGATCTCGGATTCCGAGAAGAACTGGGCGATCTCGATCTTGGCATTGTCGAGGCTGTCCGAACCGTGGACGGTGTTGGCGTCGATCGACTTGGAGAAGGTCTTACGGATAGTGCCTTCAGCCGCGCTAGCGGGGTTGGTGGCGCCCATGACATCGCGGTACTTGGCTACGGCGTTCTCGCCTTCCAGCACCTGCACCACCACCGGGCCCGAGGTCATGAAGCCAACCAGCTCGCCAAAGAACGGGCGGGCTTTGTGAATGTCATAGAAACGCTCGGCCTGCGCCTTGCTCATGTGAATGCGCTTTTGCGCCACGATACGCAGACCCGCCTTTTCGATCATAGCGTTTACGGCACCGGTGATGTTGTTCGCGGTGGCATCGGGCTTGAGAATGGAAAATGTACGTTCGAGAGCCATTTGAGTTGGGTCCTTGCTTGGGTTAATTGACTGTTTCTGGCCGCGCTTCTAGCCGAATTAGCGTTCTTTTGCAACTGCACCCTTTTTGGGCAAGCGCGACAAAACCGCATCGGCCCAACGGATGGGCAAAACCGATAGCAGCCAGACCAGCGCATAAAGTGGCCAGGGGAAGGCAATCCGGGCCGGGTTTTTGGCCAAACGGCGCTTAATCAGGGTGGCGGCATCTTCCACCTCCATCAGCCATGGCATGGGAAATTTATTAACAGCGGTCATAGGGGTGCGGATAAAGCCGGGGCACACCACCGTAACCCCCAGGCCCTTCGGGGCCAGTTCGAGCCGCAAGCTCTCGCCATACATGCGCACGGCTCCTTTGCTGGCGCTGTAGGCCGGGGCGCCGGGCTGGCCGCGCAGACCCGCCAATGAGGAAATAATGGCAATCTGCTTCACCCGATCAGGCAAAAGCGGATGAATACTGTTAAGAACGCCGTACAAGTTAACGTCAAAAATCTGCCGGGCCTGGGCCTCACTTTCACCCGCTCCGCCTGTTCCGGCTGAAATCCCGGCATTGGCGATGAGGAGATCAACCCGCCCAAGGCCAGCAAGCCACGCCGCCATGGCCGCGCGATCCGTCACATCGAGCACGGCAAGCTCGGCTTGCGAGCCTCTGGCACGGCAGATTTGCGCGACTGCCTCCAGCCGAGTGGCATCACGCCCGGTCAGGTATAAAGTTACCCCCGGCGCCGCATAGACCTGCGCCAAGGCGGCCCCCAGCCCACTTGAGGCTCCGGTAATGACAATCTTCATGCCCCGGTCTATACCATGTTCATGAGTACGCCCCAACCCGTAACCAGCATGACCGGCTATGCCCAAAGCGAGGGCCAGCACGACGCCCTGAGCTGGCGGCTTGAGCTGAAAAGCGTAAACAGCAAAGGCTTTGACCTACGCCTGCGCCTGCCCTTCGGCTTTGAGGCGTTTGATGGCCCGGCCCGTGCGATGGTGGCGGGGGCGGTGAAACGTGGCGCGGTAAATTTAAGCCTGACGGTTGATACTGCGGCACAAGCCCAAGGCGCGCGTATCAACCGGGCGCTGCTTGACGATGTTCTCGCCTTGGCCAAAGAGCTAAGCCCGGATGGGATAAAACTCGAGCATGTGCTAGCGGTGCGCGGCGTGATTGAAACCGAGGACACCACGACCGAGCTAACGCCTGAATTGCACAAGCTACTGGAGCAGGCCTTGGCCGATACGTTAGCTAGGCTGGTCAAGGCCCGTATCACCGAAGGGGCACATCTGGCCAAAGTACTGAGCGAGCATCTCGGCCATATTGCTACGCTCACCGCGCAGGCGCGCACTTTAGCCGCTGCCCAGCCAACTAGTCTGCGCGATAAGCTCACCGCCCGCCTCACGGAGCTGGGCCATACCGCCCTGACGCCCGAGCGTATTGCACAGGAAGCCGCCCTGCTGGCCACCCGCGCTGATATTTCCGAAGAGCTGAACCGCCTTGAGGGTCATGTTAAAGCCGTGCGGGATCTGCTGGCTACCGGCGGACCGATTGGCCGTAAACTCGATTTTTTGTGTCAGGAGCTGAACCGCGAAGCGAATACACTGTGCTCCAAGTCGGAATCCCTTGCCCTCACTAACGTGGGCGTTGATCTTAAAGTTGTCATCGAGCAATTCCGCGAGCAGGTGCAGAATGTCGAATAATGATCCCGTGCGTATCAGTATCACCGGCGAACTTGGATCTGGTAAATCCACTGTAGCTAAGGCCTTGGTCGCGGCGATGAATATAGAATTTTTCTCCACGGGGGGATTTCAACGCGAAATGGCGGCAAAGCTGGGTATTACCACGTTGGAGCTGAATCACCGTGCCGATACCGACCCCAGCATTGACGAAGAAATTGACGGTCGCACCAAGGCGCTCGGCCAAAGCGGCAAGAGTTTTATCATCGACAGTCGCTTGGCTTGGCGGTTCTTACCTGCTTCCTTTAAGGTGTTTTTGGTCTGCCCCCCAAATATCGCTGCCCAGCGTATCATAAGCCAAGAGCGTGTGAGCGAGACTTACGAGAGTGCGGAGCACGCTACCCGTCAGTTAATGGAGCGACAAACCAGCGAGCGGCTGCGCTTTCTGAAAACCTATGACGCCAAGCAAGGTCATTACCGCAATTATGACTGCGTGATTGATACCTCACAGGCCAATCCCGAGCAAGTCACGCAGGCGGTACTGGATGGCTTCAAGCGCAACGGCAGCGGCCACCTGATGCTGGCCGCACCGCGGGCGCTCTTTCCCCTGCCCGCCTCGCCCGACGATATGGCCCAGCCCCGTGTGAAGGTGATCTGCGCCCATCGCATCTGGGCCGTAGTAAGTGGCCATAATATTGTGAGTGAGTCCGTCAAACGTGGCGATACACTGCTGCGCGTCAAGCTGATCGCGCAGGATGACGAAACTTACGCCGCGGGCAAAACCGCACGCTCGGTGATCGAGGACCTGCTGACACCTGAAGGTGTGCACGCTTGGGAAAGCGGTCACGATTTCAAATTCCAGAATTATCCGGCATTTTTGCAAACCACCTGAGTCAGGCGCACGAAGTCAGCCACGCTCAGCTCTTCCGCCCGCGCGGTGGGGGGAATGCCCGCCGCGACGCATAGCGCTTCGGCATCACCCAATGATTTCAGCGTTCCGCGCAACATCTTGCGGCGCTGTGAGAAGGCTGCAGCGACGACGCGTTCCATATCTTTCCATGTCCGACCACCCTGCGCGGAATGAGGTATAAGCTGCACGACTGATGAGTCAATCTTGGGCGGTGGGGTAAAGGCGCGCGCTGGAAGGTCAGACAGCTTCTTCACGGTGCAGCGCCACTGGCTCATCACCGAAAGGCGACCATAGTCTGGCGTACGCGGCTTCGCGATCAGTCGCTGTGCAACTTCCTTTTGAAACATTAGCGTCAGCGCACGAAACTGCTCAATCTGCTCCAGCCAACCGATGAGCAGAGGCGTGCCCACATTATACGGCAGATTGGAGACAATCTGGCGCGGACCGGTCACGGCAGCATAATCAAACCTCAGCGCATCGCCCTCAATTACCTCAAGCCGCCCGCCGGCGGCCTGTACCAGCGGCTGTAAGGCCAGCACGGCGCGCGCATCGCGCTCAATCGCAATTACCTTGCGGGCGCCAGCAAGCAGTAGTGCACGGGTCAGCCCGCCGGGGCCGGGACCGACCTCAATAATGGTGGTCGACGCGATATCTGGCACCTGCCGGGCAATTTTGCCGGTAAGATTGAGATCGAGCAGAAAATGCTGGCCAAGTGCTTTGGTTGCGGCCAGACCAGCCGCCGCGATCACATCGCGCAACGGAGGCTGGTGCGCAACTGGATCGTCAGCGGCGAATGTCAACGAACGCATCCTGACGCAAATCGCGCAGATAACGGCGGGCTAACAGGTCGAGACGCTCCGTCCCCAGACGGGTCGATATCTCCTTGCGATCCTCGTTGGTGGCTGTTTGGGCAGCCTCACGACCACAGATCATGAGGTACAGAACACCGCGATCATTCCTTAAGGGTGCGCTTGGCGTACTGTCCGGAAGGTTAACCAGCAAGGCCTGTACAGCTGACGGAAGGTCGGCCAGCTTCACGCGCCCAAGATTGCCCTTGCGGCGATCCCCCAAGTCCTGCGCAATCCGCTCCATATCGGTGCAGGATTTTGATTGCGCGGCATAGTCTTTCAGACGGACACTGGCCGCTGTTACCTCGGTGGCAGCCGCCGACTTGGCTACGGGCAACAAAACCTGCCGCAGGTCGAGTGTCGCAGGACCGCTTGGCCCCGCGCGCGAGGCCGTGATAACGCGCTGTTCGCGCAACATCAGAATGTAATACCCATTCGCTGTGCGCACCGGTGGCGTCAAAGCGCCAGGGCTAATGCTGCGCAAAGCGTCATCCAGTTCAGGTTCGAGCTGGCCCGCACGAACCCAGCCCAGATCACCGCCGCGCGCGGCGCTTGGAGCCTGTGAAAACTGACGAGCCACCGCCGAAAAACGGATACCGCGCGCCATCTGATCAATCAGGCGCAAGGCCGCCTGCCGTACCGCTGCGTCCTGCGCGCTGCCTTGCACGGGCAGAAAAATTTCAGCCGCCAGATATTCCTGCTGCCCGGCTGCTGCGGCGCGGCGCGAGAACTCGGCATCAACGTCGGAGTCCGTAATGTTGACCTGCGGACGCAACTTGCGCTGCACAACCATGGCCCAAGCGATACTGGCACGAATCTGCTCACGTAGTGCACTAATAGGTACACCATTGCGGGCAAAAAAAGCCGGCAACGTCTGCAGGGTCTGGCGGTTCTGTTGTGCCAGTTTGCTGACTTCCTCATCAACCATTTTTTCATCGACGTCGATACCCAGCCGCTTGGCTTCCTGCGTCTGCAGCCGCTCGTCGATCAGGCTCCGCAACACCTGCTCGCGCAGGCGACCCAGCGTTTCCTCGTTCGGCTTGATGCCGGAGCCCAGCAGCGCCAGACGTACGCGTCCCTCCAGATCACTGCTGGAAATCGCCTCATCATTGACGGTAGCGACGATCGCCATGTCCGCATGAGCGACGGCGGGCATGAACAGAAGAGCAAGCAGAAAAAGAAGTTTTGTCATGGGAAGTCTTCCTAGCCTATTCCTAGCCATCTTCAAAGTGAAACAGCGCCGCGGCTCCAGCCAGCAGTCCGGCCAGCGGTGGCCCCCATGCCCCGAGCACTACCGGCAACGCGCCGGACTGGGCGAGCGTCTGAATGACGTCATTCAGGATAAACAGCAGCAGTCCAGCCGCCAATCCAACCGAAATCGTCGTAAAAATACCCCCCCGACGACTCTGCCGGAGTCCGAAAACGGCTGCCAGAATCACCATCGCCGCCAGTAGGACCGGTTTGGCCAGCAAGGCCTGAAAGTAGAGCTGGTGGCGCAAACTGGAAAGCCCGGCGGCGTTGAGGGTGTGAATGAACTCCGGCAATTGCCAGAATGACAGCGACCTGGGTGAGGCGAAACTCTCTTCAATCCGGCTTTGGGTCAGCTCGGTTGGCAGCCGGTAAATGGCCTGCCGCTGCCCTCGCCCATCCTCGGTTTGAATGACAACATCGCGCAGCTCCCAAACACCGGGCAACAGCATCGCCGAACGGGCATCGATTCGGCGGCTCTCAGGCAAATTAGCCGGATTTTCGAATACCATCACATCAGTCAGCTCAAAACGTGCCGGATTCAAGCTGGCGGCATGAATAAAGGCCTGCGCCTTGGCATCGGCCTGACTGATCCAGATTCCGCCGGATGATACATTCAGCGTGGTCGGGCGTCCGCGAAAATACTTGTCTTCCAACCGCTCATAGCGCCCGACCATAGCCGCGCTGAGCGGATTCATAACCGTGACCTCCACTGCGCCGAACAGTAGCGCAGCCAGAGCGACCGGGGCCAAAAAGTTCCATACCGAAATTCCCGAGGCGCGAACCACTTCCAGCTCATGGGTACGGGTCATCTTCCAGAAGAAGAACAGCGCTGCGAACAAAGTGACAGACGGCAAGATAACCTGAGCCGTTCCCGGCAGCTTTAGCCCCGCCATACTGAGGATCAGGCCGAAACTTATTTCCGGACGTGCTGCCGAGCGGCGCAGCAACTCCAGCACCTCGCCCACAAAAACGATTGCCAGCAGACCAGCCAGAATAGCCAAAAACGACAGAAGAAATTGTCGCGACAGATAAAGCGAAAGCGTTAGCGGCAGTCTCATCGCGCCCACCGGGGTTCAGGTTGGCGCCCAAGCGACGTGCCGATCAGTAGGATCGGAAGCAGCGCCGCTATATAAAGTGGCAAGGCCACCCAAGCACTGCGACTGACCAACTGACCAAGGCCGAGTACGACCGCCTGTAAGGTAGCGGCCAACCCGATAGCCAGCAGGACGCGCGGTACATGGCCGCGACGGTTGAATTCACCAAACAACAAGCTGGCACAGGCAATCATGGTAAACCCGAGGGTGAGTAGCGGCGTGACCATCCGTTGATGCAGCTCGGAGAGGTGTCGCGCCCGTAAGGCCGATGGCCCGCTGGCCAACACGGCGGCAAGCAAGCTGTAGGTGCTCATTTCACGTGGAACAATCACCCGGTTCGCGATATCGGGCGTTAGAGTGTCCAGACTGACCGCATAGCTGTCAAAGGTCAGCTCTGCCATTTTACGGGTGGCAGGGTTATATTCTTGCTGGATACCTTCATAGACAATCACTTTCGGGCCGCTGGAACTTTGCACCAACTGGCCACGGGCGGCCCGAATCGTCATCAATTTTGCCGGGTCCCGTGCATCGTGAATCAGAAGCCCCTGCAGCTCTGCATTTTGCTCACGGCGAGCGACATAAACAGTCATCTTATTACCCAGATCGTTAAATGTGCCTTCCTTCAGTAAGGCCGCACTGAACTGGGACTGAACGGCATATTTCATCTGCGCCAGCTCCTGGTTGGCTAGCGGCTGCAACCAGAGCGTGAGCAGATAACCGACGAGCAGGCACCAGCTTGCCAGCCGCAGTGCGGGCATAGCCAATGCTCGCGGACTAAGGCCACAGGCCCGCATGGCCACCAACTCGGAATCCTGAATGAACCGATAATACGTAAACAGAACTGCCACAAACAGGGTAATGGGCAGGGTCAGCCCCAGAAAAGCCGGAAGGGTCAGCAGCGCCAACCAAACAAACATATGTAAAGGGGCGCCATTTTCGACCACGATATCAATGTATCGCAATGACTGGGTCAGCCAGATCGCCGCCGTGACCGCGAGTGTTACAAACACAAGCGCCAGTAAAAGGGCACGCAAAAGATAGGCAGACAGCCTTGGCATGAGCGCATCCTAGTCGTTCTAGGGAGAAAAGCAAATTTGCTTTCTTGACCTTGGACGCTAAACCGTTAGCATTGCTCCAGTTTTTACGCTTACCCCTCAGGAGTGCCCATGCTGTCCGTTTCATTCGCCGCCCCTACCCTGCCCAAGTCTGGCTCGATTGCCCTTGTTCTGGCGGGCGACAAGCTTGGCCCGGCCGGGCAAGAGCTGGATAAAGCCACCGGCGGCGCACTAAGCCGTGCCCTGAAAGTAGCCGAACTGAAGGGTAAGCTTGGTCACGCCATCCGCGTGGTTGCGCCAAACGACAGCTATGACCGCATCCTTCTGCTCAGCGCCGGTCCGGCAGACAAAGCTGACGAGTTGGTTCTGCAAGCCTGCGGTGGCTATGTTTATAGCGAATTAGCCCGCAGCAAAGCCAAATCAGCCGCCGTGGTCGTCGATTTTTCGCCGCGCAACCGCAAGCTGAGTGCGGCCGCTGAAGTGGCGTATGGCGCAGTCCTGCGCTCCTACCGTTTTGATAAATACCGCACCAAACTGAAGGACGACGATAAACCAAAGCTGGCCGCCCTCACCTTCCATGGCAAGGACGCCGCCGCCGCGCGTAAGAGCTTTGCCCGCCATGAGGCGCTGGCCAATGCCATTTCCTTTACCCGCGATCTGGTGAGTGAGCCGCCAAACGTGCTCTATCCCGAGAGCTATGCCAAGGAGATCGAGAAGCTCAAGAAACTCGGTGTGAAAGTGACCGTTCTTGATGGCAGCGCGATCAAGAAGCTGAAAATGGGCGCGCTCTATGGCGTGAACCAAGGCAGCATTCGCGACCCGCGTGTCGTGGTGATGGAGTGGAACGGTGCCCGTAACAAGAAGGACGCCCCGGTTGCCCTGCTCGGCAAGGGCGTGTGCTTTGATACTGGTGGCATTTCCATCAAGCCATCAGGCGGCATGGAAGAAATGAAGTGGGATATGGCCGGCAGTGCCGCAGTGGTGGGTGCCATGATGGCGCTGGCCGGGCGCAAGGCAAAAGCCAATGTGGTGGGTATCGTTGGTCTGGTTGAGAATATGCCGGACGGCAACGCGCAGCGCCCCGGTGATATTGTCACCTCGATGAGCGGTCAAACCATTGAAGTACTGAACACCGATGCCGAAGGCCGCCTCGTGCTGTGCGATGTCATGACCTATGCCCAGCGCACCTATAAGCCCAAAGCGATGGTTGATCTGGCTACGCTCACCGGTGCTGTCATCGTGGCTCTTGGCCACGAACATGCGGGTGCGCTTGGCAACAACCAGAAGCTGATCGACCAGTTGGTCGCCGCCGGTAAAGCGACGGGCGAAAAGCTGTGGCAGCTCCCGCTCGGTGAGGCCTATCACCGGGATATCGACAGCCCGGTGGCGGATATGAAGAACATCGGCAGCGCCCGCGAAGCGGGCACCATCATCGGCGCTGTATTCCTTGAACGCTTTGTCGAGAATGATACGCCATGGGTGCACCTAGACATCGCGGGCACGGCGTGGGCCTACAAGGATCAACCCACCTGCCCGAAGGGCGCCTCAGCCTTTGGTGTGAAACTGCTCGACCGCTTCATTGCCGAGCATCACGAGAAGTAATGCCCGGCGAGGTTCGCTTTTACCATTTGCAGCGTGCGCGGCTGGAGGAGGCTCTGCCGCAGTTGCTGGAACGTACGTTGGCCAAGGGCTGGCGAGCGGTGGTCAAGGCTGGCTCTGACGAGCGGGTCGAGCAGCTCAACACCCATCTGTGGACCTATACCGAAAGCAGCTTCCTGCCGCATGGTAGCAGTAGGGATGGTGATGGTGCGCGTCAGCCTATATGGTTAACAGCCGCTGATGAAAACCCGAACTCGGCCAGCGTGCTTATGCTGGTAGATGGTGCACAGCCCCCACCCGCCCACACTTTTGAGCTGACCTGTGTTATTTTTGACGGTAATGATCCGTCCGCCCTCGAAACCAGCAGAGCGATGTGGAAATCTCTGAGCACAAGCGGCCTGCAGCTAACATACTGGAAACAAACAGAAAGCGGCTGGTCTCAGCAGAATGCATCCTAGCTGGCTGAATTTGTGTAATGTTCGTTCTATAAACTAAATCACTCAATGATATTCAATAGTTATCAACTTCCGCATGCCATTCTGGCCGCTGGGAGTAGCGACCTATGTTTGAACTGTACGCGAGCGCAAAAGAGAAGAGCCTGTGTTGCCGCTTGTTTGGCTTACAGATCAGCCGCCCGGTGCGGCAGGCCCTTATGGGCGGCGCAATTTTTTCGGCAAGCGTTGCACTAACTGTTCATGTGATTCGCCAAGGATTATGGGAAAGCACCCCCAGCGATCTCTTGATTAATGCCAGCGTCGTCGCCCTTATTCTTGTCAGTCTGCTCAATTGCCGGGGGGATCGCAAGCTCGCCAGTACCGAAACTCTGCTTAAGACCGTTCTGGAAAACATCCCGACCCCGGTCTTTATCAAGGACGCACAACACCGCGTCATATACGGCAACAGCGCCTATCTTGAGCATACACGTATCCTGACACCTGACATAATTGGCAAAACCTTACTCGATTTTCTACCGGCCGAGCAGGCCCAGCGCATCCACGCCAACGAGAAGGTTTTGCTCAAATCCTTAGGACGGGACGAGAGTCAGGAGGCGATACAAACGCTCGGCCATGGCGTTCGCCACATTATTGTACACAAGACCGCCTTTATTGATCCGAACAAACGCCGCCTACTACTTGGTAGTCTCGTCGATATTACCGATATAACAGTTCTGCGCGACCGGTTCCTGCTCGCCAAGCAAGCCGGCGGGATCGGCGTGTGGGACTGGGACCTCAGGACGGACCGCCTGACCTGGGACGACATGATGTACATCATCTATGATGTCGCTCCTCAGGAGTCAGCTCATACCTTTGCAACCTGGCGGAACTGTGTTGTCAAAGAGGATGTCGCTCAGGCCGAAGCAATAATTCAAAACGCCCTCAATGACGTAACGCAGTCCCGGTTCGAGAGTGACTTTCGTATTCGGCACCAGAATGGAACAATCCGGTATATCAAGGCCCATGCCATTATCCGCCGCACAGCGGATGGGGCTCCGATCCGCATGACCGGCATTAATACTGACGTAACCCACCTGCACACCATGCAGCAGGAACTGCTGGAAGGGCAGCGGAGTCTGGAAGCGCGTGTCGCCGAGCAGACCCGGGCGCTGCAGGCAGCAAAGCAGCTGGCAGAAAGTGCGAATGAGGCCAAGAGCGATTTTCTCGCCAATATGAGCCACGAACTGCGTACACCGCTCAACAGCATTATCGGACTGACACAACTGATGCTGGATGAAGATCTTAAAAACGAGCAGCGCGAAATGCTGTCCAACATCGAAATTTCATCCAACAATCTGCTAGAGATTGTGAATGACATTCTCGATATTGCCAAAATTGAAGCCAACAGCCTTGAGCTGGAGCGTATCGACTTCTCCCCGGCCGGTCTGGTACGACGCACCTGCAAGATGCTGCAGCCTCTCGCTCTAAGCCGGAATATCGGTTTCAATCTGCTACTGAACATACCGGATTCACTCTGCCTGTCGGGCGACCCCACTCGTCTGGCCCGGATCATGACCAACCTGATCGGCAATGCCATAAAATATACGGAGGTTGGACGAATCGAAGTCATCGCTGCGGCCCAATGCACCGCACCCGGTGAGCATCTCCTGATGTTTGAGGTACACGATACCGGAATCGGCATTCCGGCGGATAAGATCGATCATATTTTTGACAAGTTTGCCCAAGCCGATAGTTCGATTACCCGCAAATATGGTGGCAGTGGTCTTGGGCTGAGTATTACGCGACAACTGGTCGAACTTATGGGTGGCACCATCTCGGTCAAGAGCACCTTGGGTTTGGGCAGCTGTTTTACAGTCAAGATCCGACTACCGGAAGGGAGCGAATCATTCCCCGAGTTGTCGCAAGACATGACCCGACCGATGGATGGGACGCCGACCCTGTCACGTCGTACGGCGCGGCTGCTGATCGCCGAAGACCATAAGCTGAACCAGATTTATGTCCGGCGCCTGATGAGCAAGCTGGGTTTTGAGAATTTTGCCATTGTAGATGACGGAGCGCAGGCAGTGGCGCAGTGGCAGACCGGGGCCTACGATCTGATCCTGATGGACTGCCATATGCCCACCCTGAGTGGGTATGAGGCAACCGCCAAAATACGCCGACTTGAAGCCGGACGCCACCGGATCCCCATCGTTGCGATGACCGCCAATGCCATGACCGGCGAGCGGGAGAAATGTCTTGCCTGTGGAATGGATGAGTATGTCAGCAAGCCGGTGACTCACCGCCAGCTACGCGCAATTCTGGCGCAGTGGGTAAATTTTGAAGATACGATTGCTTCTCCCGAGAGCAATACTACTGCGACCACCTCTTCTACGGGGGACACAGACATTCTTGACCCTACGGTTCTGCTCAACATCACAGATGGCGATGCCTCAGCCGAGTTGGAACTGGTGGAAACCTTTATCACCGAGACTCGTAAGCATCTCGGCCTTCTGGCAGCAGCACAAGCAAGCGATGACGCTGTGCAGTGGCGGGAAAAATCGCATCTTCTGAAAGGTAGCGCGGCCAATATCGGAGCCAATCAACTGCGTCTCTTGTGCGCCCGGGCGCAGAATCTCTCCCCTGCGGAGCAAAGCGAGCGTCCCCGACTGCTGCTCGAAATTCAGCTCGCCTTTGCCAAACTTGAGCAGCGCCTGATTCGTACCTACTACTTACACAAACACCCCAACGAGGATGGAACACATGAGGGACGGCCAGCCGCATAACATCTGCCTGATTGCCGATGATGATCTTTTTATTCGTAAAGTTCTGGCCAAACATCTGGACGGCCTGACCGAGGTCGTGCAAACGGCTGATGGTGGCGACTGCCTGAAGGCGTACAAGGAACGACGGCCCGACATTGTCTTTCTGGATATCCACTTACCGATTCTGACCGGTATTGAGCTAATCGACCAGATTTTACGGATTGATCCGGAAGCGTTTATCATCGTCATGAGCTCGGATAGTACAGTCGAGAATGTGCAGGAAGCACTACGGCGCGGGGCGCGTGGTTTCCTTGCCAAGCCCATCCTGAAGGACAGGCTGATGCACTATCTGAACAAATGCCCGACCCTGCGCTGGGCTGATGACAAGAGCAGCACGGGCTGAATATCCTGCGCACCCGGTAACTAGCACACTGATTCGTAATGATTTTTAGCCTTATGGCGATTTCACTAAAAAACATAAGCCCCGCGACCAAGAGGTGCGGGGCTTGATGTTGCTGGAAGAACTAGCCTACCAGCAAGACGATGAAGAGATTAGATCTTCTTCTTGGTCGTCTTCTTGGCAGCGGTCTTCTTAGCAGCTGTCTTTTTCTTCGCCGGCATAATCATGCTCCTAGCTAGTCGTTGTTTTATCCAACCCCTCGCGGGACTGGTCGATGTCCGAACCACCGAACATCTGCAATTATGTATCTCATAAAAATGTAAAGGGGTCGATAACAATTTTTACAGCCACACCTTTGGGGACACGTGCGGACTGCAGCCAGCTGACCAACATGAATTGGATTTTGAAAGTGCGTGGTGCACGCACGAGCAGACGCATGCGATGTTCCCCCTTCAACTTGGCGAGTGGTGCCGGTGCCGGACCAAAGATATCGACACCATCAATTTGTGGCGATGATTTGCGGATTTCTTGCGCAGCTACTTCAACGCGATGAAGATCACGCCCGCTGATGATGATGGCTGCGAGACGCGCAAACGGCGGCCAGTGATGCTCTTCACGCAGCGCAATTTCACGCGCAAGAAAGCTGTCGCGATCATGCTGTGCAAGATTTTGAAACAAAAAATTGTTCGCACAGTGTGTCTGCATCAACACAGTTCCAGGGCGCTCCGCACGACCCGCGCGCCCACTCACCTGCTGCAGTAACTGGAACGCGCGTTCATTCGCGCGCAGATCGCCACCATCCAAACCAAGATCCGCATCCAGCACAACCACAAGTGTCAGCAGCGGGAAGTGATGACCTTTGGCGACGATCTGGGTGCCGATGATGATGTCATATTTTCCGTCACGCACATCATCCAGCGACTGCTGCACACGACGCCAGCCACCTAACGTATCGCTGGCGATAACCAGCGTGCGCGCATCAGGAAATAGCGATTTTACTTCATCTTCTATGCGCTCCACTCCGGGCCCGCAGGCGGCAAAGCTATCCGGCTTGTGGCAATGTGGACACTGCGCCGGAAGCGGCTCACGGTGACCACAATGGTGACATTCCAGCTTGCCGCACGCTGGGCCACTGCGATGCTCGACTAGCCAAGCTGTACAGTGTGGACACGTCAAACGATGGCCACAGCCTCGGCAGATGGTTAACGGAGCATAACCACGACGGTTAAGAAAAAGTAAGGTTTGCTCACCGCGACTCAGCGCAGCACGAATCGCATCAACACTGCGCGGGGCAATGAAGCGCTGACGTGGCAGCGACTCACGTAACAGATCAACCAGTTCAACTTTGGGCAGCTCAGCTCCGGCATGGCGGTCCGGCAACCGAACATGGCCATAGCGCCCTTCCTCAACATTGACGACCGTTTCGATCGAGGGTGTGGCTGAGCTGAGAATACAGGGGATCCCCAAACGGTGCGCCCGCGCCACCGCCATATCGCGGGCATGATACGTCACCCCCTCTTCCTGTTTATAAGCCCCCTCATGCTCTTCATCGACGACGATAAGCCCCAAATTCGTGAACGGTAGAAAAAGCGCGGAGCGTGCACCGATAACCAAGCGCGCTTTTCCGTTGGCCACAGCACGCCACGCCCGCTGACGCGCCGCACGGGCCAGCTCGGAGTGCCATTGCACCGGCTCGGCCCCAAATAAGCCGACAAAGCGGGCAATCATATGCACCGACAGAGCAATCTCGGGCAGAAGCACCAACACCTGTTGGCCAGCTTGCAATGCTGCGCGAATGGCATGGGCATAGACCTCGGTCTTGCCGGATCCGGTCACGCCTTCCAGAACTGTCACGCCCCCCTTACCCGCTTTCACCTGCTTGACCAATGCGTCCGCTGCTAACTGCTGTGAAGGCGAAAGCGTAGGCCCATGCTCGTCAAGATCCGGCATTGGTGGGGCCGACTCCGGCGCTTGCGCCAGAATCAAGGCTCCTTCATTATAGAGGGAGACGACCACGGCCGCACTGCAGCCAGCGGCCTCGGCCAGATCGCGCACCGTACGGGGGATATGGTCTTCTAAAACGCGCATCACACGCTGGCGAGCCGTTGTCCGTTTCAGGTGCGGCGGCCACTGGCCTGACGAAATAAAATGTCGCTGCGGCTGAAACTGCTGCGCACTATCCGTTGTTAGCGCCAGCTTGAGCACCAGACCAAGCGGCTGAATGGTGTAAGCTGCAACCCAATCGATAAAACGGCGCAAGTCTGCCGGCATGGGCGGCGCCTCCAGCCGCTGGGCGATCGGTTTGATCTTGCCCTTGGCGACACTGGCCGGGTTCACGCTCCACACCACACCAGTTATCTTTCGCCCAGCCAGCGGCACAATCACATAATCGCCCGGCTGTACTCTCATCCCGACCGGCACACAATAATCAAATGCCTCGTTCACCGGTGCTGGTACCAGCACCTGCACTGTTGCGGGTTCGGACTTGTCGGTTGCGTCAAACATGCTTAGACAGGGTAGCAGGGCTTTCTTTTCTCTGACAGGTGTTCCTACCATGCCGACCGCCAAACGTGCCAGTCCTTCGCTCTCCGATCACGATGTTGCCGACTATCTGTTAGCGCACCCTGATTTCCTCCTGCGCCGGAGCGATGTGCTCGACCAGCTTTTGCCCCCCCAGCGTGAACTGGGGGATGCCGTTACCGACTTCCAGCGCTTTCTGGTGGCACGTCTGAAAGGGCAGATTGAAGCACTCAAGGAACGTCAGCAGGACTTCATCGTTGCCAGCCGTCTGAATGAGATGAATCTGGCCCGTATTCACGGAGCGGCGCTGCGGTTGAGCGAGGCCCGCTCGCTGGAAGAGCTGGCGGCCATCATTCATGATGAACTACCCGTACTGTGTCAGGTCGATGCCGCTGCATTAGCGATTGAAAGCGATGATCTGGCCCTGCCGCAAAGCGTTTCGCGCCTCCAGCCCGGCCATCTTGAGCGCTGGCTCGGTCCGGCAGATATTTTGCTCAAGGCCAATGCCCAGCCATGGCCCGAACTTTTTACCAAAAACGCGAACACCATCCGCTCGCTGGGTATTTTGCGTATCGAGCCGGGAAGCCAGCATCCCGTTGCCTGTCTGGCGTTTGGTAGCCATGACCCTGAATGGTTTACACCCGATCAGGCGACCGATCTCATCAGCTTTTTGGCGGGCATCGTCAGCCGCCGACTGGCGCAATTACTACCCTAGGCCGAGTCAGCATCGGGAGGCATATGTCAACAGCTGCCCCTCCGCTTGTTGAAAGTTGGCTCGCTGCACTGAAAACCCAGCGGCGGGCGTCCCGGCATACCCTTAGCAACTATCAGCGCGATCTGGCTGACCTGTTATCTTTTCTGCACGAGCATGAAGGTCGGGTAATCACTCAGAGCGACCTGTTGTCCATTACCCTAAGCCAACTTCGCAGTTGGCTGGCCCAGCGTCACGGCCGGGGCAATAGTGCCAGTACCCGTGCCCGGGCCATTTCAGCTCTTAAAAGTTTTTTCAAATGGGCGGAGCGCAACGGCCATCCGGCGAATAAAGCGGCGCACCTGCTGACCCGTCCCAAGGTGAACCCACCCCTGCCCCGCGCTTTAAGTTCCGAGCAGGCCCAACTGCTGGTCAGTCAACCCACCCATGCTTGGACGCAAGCGCGTGATCTCGCCTTGTTTACCTTGCTCTATGGGGCCGGCTTACGTTTGGCCGAAGCACTCAGCCTAAAGGTTGGCGCTATTGAGGCCGAGCAGATTGTGGTGACAGGTAAAGGCAATAAGCAGCGCTTGGTGCCGCTGTTGCCCGCTGTGCGCAGCGCACTGAGGGGCTGGCTGAAATGGCGCCCCGATGCCGGGCGCGATTCCGATCTGTTTATCGGTGTACGCGGTGATGCCCTCAATCCAGCCGTGGCCCAAAAGAGTTTGCGAGTCATACGCGCGCAACTCGGTCTACCTGCTCACACCACGCCGCACGCGCTGCGCCACAGCTTTGCCACCCAGTTACTTGGGGCGGGCGCTGATCTGCGCGTGATTCAGGAGCTTTTAGGTCACAGCTCGCTCAGCACCACGCAGCGCTATACCAAGGTCGATACCGAACAACTGATCGCCGCCCACGCCGCCGCCCATCCACGCGCGAAAGGCTGACTAACGCTTGAATTCACGTATTGGCGATTCCCAATTGTCTGGAATTGGGGAAATTTTAGCGCTGGCCTTACACGTTGGACCATAGCTCAACACTTTACTCTCAACTTGCTGGCCATCAATCGTCATTGTAACGCTGGCAGGATGTGTTTGCTGGAAATTAAAATATACAAAGCCCATCACCGCTGCCAAAAATAGCAGAGCAAATTTCTGCTGGCAAATAAAGCCAAGAAAAATGGAGCGCATTAGGTAACTATAGCAGGGCAATCTTATAAGATCGAGTGGATTCAATAGCCTAAAATTTTCCCTTGTTCCAATGAGTTAATTGCGGCACGCAGATTACGCTCGGCACGCGGTTGCCAGCGGCGCGATAGAACCAGCGTATTAAAAAGCTCATGTGGCTCAAGAAAGCCGCGCATGATCCGCATCCGCGCCATGCAATAGAGCGGCAGCGGGTAAACCTCATACTCCCGGCGTACGGCCTGCTCAAACCGGGCAAAGCGCGCGGGGGAGGCTGCGAGTACCGATAAATCAAGATCCAGCATCAGGCCGATATCGCTATCCTCCTGCCGGGCGTGGCCCGCCGTGCACAGAATCATCGCCCCGGCTTTTACCAGCGCGGGGTGAGTGGCATCAATCGCCAGTTCCTGCATCAGACTAACGCTGCGCACTTCGTTGTCGTGTGCGGGCGGCTTCTGCGCGTCGGTTGGAATGTGGTAGATGGCATCATGGAAAAAGATTGCCACCTTCAGCGCGAGCGGATCCTTGGCATGATCGCGCATCTTGCCTAGCAGCCAGAGCAAATTACGGACATGTGATGCGTTATGGTAGGCCCGCCCCGGCTCCTCCAGATGCGTACAAATGCGCTCAACCGCTCCCGCTTCGAACAGCGGGGCAATCTCAGCGAATTCACGGGCCAGATAGGCGCGGGTATAAGGACTCATCAGATATGAATCGGCCGACCGTCAACAGCAAGGGCCGCCTCCTTCACCACTTCGCTGAGAGTCGGGTGGGCGTGGCAAGTGCGGGCCACATCCTCGGCACTCGCGCCAAATTCCATCGCCACCGCCACTTCGGCGATCAGCGTACCGGCCTCAGGGCCGATGATATGGCAACCCAACACCCGGTCAGTCGCGGCATCAGCCAAGATTTTCACAAAACCCTCGGTTTCGTTCATGGCGCGGGCACGCCCATTGGCGGTAAAGGGGAACTTGCCAACCTTGTAGGTAACGCCCCTCTCTTTCAACTGCTCTTCGGATGCGCCGATGTTTGCCACCTCGGGGTGGGTGTAGACCACGCCGGGAATCGCTTCGTAATTTACATGGCCATGCTGCCCGGCGATGATTTCAGCCACGGCGACGCCCTCATCTTCGGCTTTGTGCGCCAGCATGGGGCCAGCGATCACGTCACCAATGGCATAAATGCCGGGCACATTGCTTTGGAAATGGCTGTCCACCACCACGCGGCCACGCTCATCCATCGCCACGCCCACGTTATCGAGGCCAAGATTGGCGGTGTAAGCGCGGCGGCCGATGGCCAGCAGCACCACACTAGCGCGCACGCTTTCAGCCGCACCGCCGGCCGCCGGTTCAACCGCCAGGGTCACACCATTGGCATCCTTCTTGGCACCGGTCACCTTGGCACCCAGCTTGAAGGTAAAGCCCTGCTTCTCCAGCGTGCGCTGGAAACTCTTGGCCACTTCGGCATCCATACCGGGCAAGATGCGGTCAAGATACTCCACCACCGTTACCGTGGTGCCCAGCCGCGCCCATACCGAGCCCATTTCAAGGCCAATCACGCCCGCGCCGATGATGACCATGCTCTTGGGCACCGCCTCCAACTCCAGCGCACCTGTCGATGTCACAATCTGCTTTTCATCGACATCAACACCCTTAAGCGGCATACTCTCCGAGCCAGTGGCGATGATGATGTGCTTGGCGTTGTGTGTCTCGCTACCGACTTTCACTTTGCCGGGGGCGCTAATAACACCCTCACCCTTGAGCCAGTCTACCTTGTTCTTCTTGAACAGGAATTCGATACCTTTGGTGTTGTCGCTCACCACTTTATTTTTGTGCGCCATCATGGCCTTGAGGTCGAGCTTGAGGTTCCCCACCAGTACACCATGCGCGGCCAGATGCCCCGCCGCCTCTTCATATTTATGCGAGCTGGTGAGCAGCGCCTTGGACGGAATACAGCCGACATTAAGACAGGTGCCACCGAGCGTACTGCGTTTCTCGACACACGCTGTCTTGAGGCCCAGTTGCGCCGCGCGGATCGCTGCAACATAGCCACCGGGTCCAGCACCAATTACAATCACGTCATAGTCAGCCATTTAGTCCTCACACAGAATGATGCGGCGCATCATAATGAGGTGGCGGCTACGGTCAACTTGCTGATTGGGATAAGCTCAGGCGAAAATGCCTGATTTGTTAGGCTTGAAAACCGGTGCGGGTGCTGGAGCAGCAGCCTGAACAGCCAGCTTGGCGGCCACTTCCGGGTTGCTGGCAGCCTGAGCCTTGGCGGCCTGAATACGCTGGGTCAGCACCATTTGGCTCTCCACCACATGCAAGGCCAGCACACCGTTGGCGGTGGCCGCATTGGGCTTGAAGAAGATGGTAGAATTGGCCTTGCCCAGCGAGCCGGTATGACGAGCGCCAATATAGGGACCACGATGGGCGATATCGTCAGGGCTGATTTTGTGCACCCTCGGCTGGGCATGGTGGGTGGTGGTGCCCGTAAAGCCGACAGCGGCACACACGCTCACCGGAATGGTGGCAATGGCGGCAGCAATGGTGGAAACGGCAGAACGCACAACCAAATCTCCTAACTCCCTTACTTTGTAAGGGGTTTCGGGGTGCGGAGTCAATTAATTCTTTGTTAAATGGTTAATATGTCGCGGAAAATCAGCGACTTAGAAGGCCGTAGGAGGCCTGACGGAGGCTTGGGCAATCATTCGGCGCTCCTCCGGCTCAACGGCCTCAGGCGCTGCGGGCTGATTATCGGCCATCAGTTGGGCCCCGGCATCAAGCATTCGGGCCAGTGCCGAGCCATCATCCGGCTCAATGGCCTCAGGCGGCGGCGCAGCAGCAGCAACCTCCGGCACACGGCTGAAATCAACATGCAGAGCGGCTTGCATCTCGGGCGTGACGCTCAACTGACCATAGGTGCTCGCAGGCGCATGGAAGCCATCCCCGGCGGTAGGGGTTGTAGGAACTGCCGCGATCGCAACCGCAGGCTTCGCCATCTTAGGCGCTCGCGTAGCGTGCTCATTATAAACCTTGGTCACTTCACTAGGTTGGGCTGGCACGCCCGGAACAAACCCCTCCCGTGGACCCATTACCCGCGGTGCGGGAGACGCGTTAGCAACGATCTCCTGCATAGTCCCCTTATCAAGTACAGATGGTTGCTCAGCTGCCACTCGCGCCGCATGCTGCGCATTTATTTTTGCCTCTTCAAGCTTGGCCGCTTTAATAGTGTCAACATTCTCTTCAAAGTCGAGAGCGCTAAGTGCGATCCCGCCCACCGCGCCAGTTATGCCCAGCGCCTTTAGCGCCCGCCCGCCCCACCCTGCGGCACCGAAACTGTTTAATCCCTCCTTGATCCAGTTTCGTCCAGCCGGAACCGCGGCTGCACCGGCCGCACTCACAACAGCGGCACTGGAAACACCCGTCTTGATGTCGCTCTTATCTAGGCCTTGGGCTATCTCGAGGTCAGCGACTTTGTCAGCCGCGTAGGTAGAGGCGACTGTGGCACCTGCGCCGATCGTCGCCATACCGGCGACGGCCTTGGTTAAGGACAAAAGACGACCAAGGGGAGAGATTCGAGCAGCGACAGCCAAGCCTGCCATAGCAGCGCCGCCGGTCAGAAGTGCTTTCTGCTGCTGCCCATCAATAATCTTGAGCTGCTCATTCTTTTCAATGGCACTTGCGTCAATTCCCCGCTCTGTAAAATTAGCGCGATCCTCAGCAGACAGGCGAGCATTTGCTCCTTTATCCTGAGCTGTCCAGGAAGTTACCGCCGAATAGCCTGTTGTCGCAACTGTCGCTGTTTTAGCCGTTACCTTGGCCGTTGCTTTTGCAGCTGTGCCTGCAGCCCGTAGCGTGTCCTTAGCTACAGCCTTGGCAGTTTCCTTAGCAACCGCTCCCGCTGTAACTTTGACTCCTGAGACCACAGCTGTAGCCCCCGCTTCAATAGTTCCAGCAGCCACAGCTGCCCGCGCTGCTTGCGCTGTTTTTACAGCTGCCTTTACGGCCAATCCGCCAAGTGGTGCCGTAACAGCGAGATCGCCGAGCGCATTACCCACCTTACCCGCTGTTGTATCCATTAATGCGGTATCAAGGCGCTTGGCCTCGGCAATCTCGGCATCGCTCACCAGACCCACTTTATTACCAACCCAGCGCCCGGTATCAGCAAAAGCCTTGCCCATGCCCGCCATGAATTTTTCATAGGTGGACATCCCCTCGGTCGGGTCAAACTCGCGCTTGGGCGGGGCTGGCTTCTGCTCAGCGGGTGGACCCTTGGTGTATTGCGCCATACGTTACAAATTCCTGTTGCAATACCAACAGGATAGCCAAAAGCTGTTACCATATGGCTAAAAATGACTAAACCAGAGAGCTAACCCTCTGGTTTAGTTCATGAAATTATAATTTTAACTTAGACTTCCAGCATCAACCGCTGCGGGTCTTCCAGACATTCCTTCACACGAACAAGGAAGGTAACCGCTTCCTTGCCATCGATGATGCGGTGATCGTAGGATAGCGCCAGATACATCATCGGGCGAATTTCGATCTTGCCGTTAATCACCACCGCGCGATCCATGGTCTTGTGCATACCAAGGATACCGCTTTGCGGCGGGTTGACGATGGGTGTGCTCATGAGAGAGCCATAGACACCGCCGTTGCTGATGGTGAAGGTGCCGCCCGTCATATCGGCCATACTCAGCTTTCCATCACGGGCCTTCACGCCATACTCGGCGATCTTCTTTTCAAGGCCGGCAAAGCTCAGTTGGTCGGCATCGCGCACCACCGGAACCACCAGACCATTGGGCGTGCCCACGGCAACGCCAATGTCGTAGTAGTTCTTGTAGACGATCTCATCACCCTCGATCTCGGCATTCACCGCCGGGATCTCGCGCAGCGCCTGAATACACGCTTTGGTGAAGAAGCTCATGAAGCCCAGCTTGATGCCGTGCTTCTTCTCAAACCCTTCTTTATAGGCGTTACGCAGCGCCAGAATATTGGTCATATCCACCTCATTAAAGGTGGTGAGCATGGCAGCGGTGTTCTGGGCGTCCTTCAAACGCTCGGCAATGCGCTGGCGCAGGCGGCTCATCTTCACCCGCTCTTCACGCGCCGCATTCGGGCGATTGGGGTTGCTGACGGCCACAAACATCGGTGCCTTGGGGGCTGCGGGAGCTGACGCGGCCGCGGCCACATCGCTCTTGGTCACACGGCCATCTTTGCCGGTTCCAGCAATCGTACTGGGATCCAGTCCACTTTCCGAAAGGGCTTTGCGAGCCGCCGGGCCGGGGGTTAGTGCTGCGGCTGACGCAGGAGCCGCCTTCACCGGAGCGGGAGCTGCTGCGGCAGCGGCCGCTTTGGCGGTTGAAGTGGCTGGTGCTTTACCATCAGCAGAAATACGCCCGAGCAGCTGACCAACCTTTACGGCTGCGCCTTTGTCGGCCACGATCTCGCCCAAAGTACCGGCTGAGGGCGCATTGACTTCAAGGGTCACCTTGTCAGTCTCCAACTCGACCAGCGCTTCATCAGCCGCCACGGCATCGCCCGGCTTTTTCAGCCACTTGGCCACGGTTGCTTCGGACACGGATTCACCAAGGGCGGGAACAACGATATCGGACATGATCTTCTCCTTGATAGTTCTTAACTCGAACAGACTTCTTGCGATAGAGCCTACCTATTTCAACCCCAGCGCCTGCTCGACCAGCAACGCCTGCTCGACATTGTGGCGCTTGAGCGAACCAGTGGCTGGAGAGGCCGCTTCCGGGCGGCCCTTGTAGAGCGGGCGTTTGGCCTTGCCGCCCACCGCCTCAAGTACCGCTTCGAGGCGTCGATCGATAAAGGTCCAGCTGCCCATGTTCTGTGGCTCTTCCTGACACCAAATCACCTCAGTGGCACTGGGGTATTTGGCAAGTTCGGCCTTCAGCTCCTCGACCGGGAACGGATAAAGCTGCTCGACACGCACCAGCGCCACATCCTGCACGCCCTTATCCTCACGCGCCTGCCACAGGTCGTAATAGACTTTGCCAGAGCACAACACGACACGCTTGGTGGATTTTTCGCCACGATCATCGCCAATCACCGGACGGAAGGCGGTATTGGGGCCGAACTCCTCGAGTTTGCTCACACACAGCTTGTGGCGTAGCAGACTCTTGGGCGTCATCATGATGAGCGGCTTGCGATACTTGCGGCGCAACTGACGACGCAGTACATGGAAGTAGTTAGCGGGCGTGGTGGCGTTAACGACTTGCCAGTTATCCTCACCCGACAGTTGCAGGTAACGCTCCAGACGCGCGGAACTGTGCTCCGGCCCCTGCCCTTCATAGCCATGCGGCAACAACATCACGAGGCCGGATAGGCGCAGCCACTTGCTCTCGGCGCTGCTGATGAACTGGTCGATGATAACCTGCGCACCATTGGCAAAGTCACCAAACTGGCCTTCCCACAGCACCAGCGCATTCGGCTCGGTTAGCGAATAGCCATACTCAAAGCCAAGCACACCGGCTTCGCTGAGCGGACTATCGAGCACCTCAAAGCTGGCCTGCGCATCCTTGCGGATATTACTGAGCGGATAGTAGCGCGCCTCATTTTCCTGATCGTGCAAGGTGGCATGACGTTGGCTGAACGTACCGCGGCCGCAGTCCTGACCGGACAGACGCACCGGGTTGCCTTCAATCATCAGCGTGCCAAAGGCGAGCGCCTCACCGGTAGCCCAGTCCAGTCCCTCGCCGGTCTTGAACATGGCGGCCTTGGCCTCTAGCTGACGGGCAATCTTGGGATTGAGATTAAAACCTGCAGGCACCGTTACTAAGGCCTTACCGACTTCCTGCAGCTTGGCCATCTCGACACCGGTCTTGGGATTACGCTCGGCGCTGGTGGCCGTTTCGAACCCGGCCCATTTGCCTTCCAGCCAGTCGGCCTTGTTAGGCTTATAAGAAGCCGACGCCTTGAACTCACTTTCCAGATAGGCGGCAAAGTCGCTGTCGATTTGCTCGACATCCTGTGCGGTCAGCACCCCTTCCCGCACCAACTGCTGGCCATAGAGCGCACGCGTGGTCACCTTGTCCTTGATCGTGCGATACATCAGGGGCTGGGTAAACGCTGGCTCGTCACCCTCGTTGTGGCCGTAGCGGCGATAGCAATACATGTCGATGACGACATCTTTCTTGAACTCCTGCCGGTACTCGGCTGCAATGCGTGCAACATGCACCACCGCCTCCGGATCATCTCCATTCACGTGGAAGATCGGCGCATGGATCATCAGCGCCACATCGGTAGCGTACAGGCCGGCGCGGGAGTGCGCCGGACGCGTCGTGAACCCGATCTGGTTATTGATGACAAAGTGAATGGTGCCACCCGTGCGATAGCCTTTCAGCTCGCTAAGCAGCAAACTCTCCGGCACCAAGCCCTGCCCGGCAAAGGCGGCATCACCATGCAAAAGAATACCCAGCGCCTCGCCGCGCGCTTTGTCACGGCGTTGTTCCTGCTTGGCGCGCACCTTACCTAGTACCACCGGATTGACGCACTCAAGATGCGAGGGGTTGGCGGTGAGTGACAGATGAATCTGGTTGCCATCAAAGTCACGATCGGCTGAGGCGCCAAGGTGATACTTCACATCGCCGGAACCTTGCACATCTTCCGGATTGGCCGGCGTGCCCTGAAACTCGGCAAACAAGGCCGCGAAACGCTTCATCATTACATTGGTCAGCACATTCAGACGGCCACGGTGGGCCATGCCGAACACCACTTCCTTTACCCCAAGCTGTCCACCGCGCTTGAGCACCTGCTCAATCGCCGGGATCAGGGCCTCACCGCCATCAAGACCAAAGCGCTTGGTGCCGGGGAATTTGACATGCAGGAACTTTTCAAGCCCCTCCGCCGCTGTGAGGCGCTCAAGAATGGCGCGCTTGCCCTTGGCGGTAAACTCGGTGTGGTTATGGATACCTTCAATACGCTCTTGGATCCACGCCTTCTGCGCCGGGTCCTGAATATGCATGAACTCGACACCAATATGACCACAATAGGTATCATTGAGCAGCTGCATGATCTCGCGCAGCGTGGCGGTTTCAAGGCCCAGCACATGGTCAATGAAAATAGGGCGATCCCAGTCGCCTTCACCAAAGCCATAAGTGGCCGGATCAAGCTCGGGGTGCGGCGGGATGGTAAGCAGGCCCAACGGATCAAGCTTGGCCGCCGTATGCCCGCGCACGCGATAGGCCCGAATAAGCATCAGGGCCCGAATGGAATCGAGTGTGGCCTGCCGTGCCTCAACCGCATTCGCTGCTGGGGCTGCCCCCTTCGTGGCGGCGGACTTGGCAGGAGCTTCGGGAATAGGTTTCGGCTCCCAGCTCGGACGGCGCTCCAGATTGGCAGCATCATCCTTTAACTCAGCGAAGAACTGGGCCCAGCTGGGATCTACCGAGCCGGGGTTCTTGCTGAACTGCTCATACAGACCCGTCAGATAGGTTGAATTCTGACCGAACAGGAATGAGGATTGCGGATTAGGGCGGGCCATGCAAATGCTCCAAAATCAAGAATGGTATCAAGCAGATAATCCGGCTTTTGCGGACTGTAAAGCCGCCAACGCCCCTAAATCTGTGAATTTGAGGCCTTGCCAAGCAGGAATGCTGCTCGAGTAATTTAATTACAGAATCAGTACCTTAACCATTGCGAACTTGCTTTGGAGAAAAAGCTGACTTACGCTCACGACAGTTACTCCAGCATAAGGAGGTTGGGCATGGGATGGACCCCGGATGACGAGAACACGTCGACGTGGAAGCCGCTAACGCCGGAACAGCGGGAGGAGTTGCGCCGCCGCGAGACTGACCCCCGTTTGGAGATTGTCCGCGAGATCGGCCCGTCTCGACCACATGGGCGCATTAGCCCACCACCTGCGCGTGAGCGTAAACCCGTCCCCTCCGGCCCGGTTCTGCACTGATGTACAGCATCGACAATCCTTACTCCGGACTGCCTGTACGCGACGTACTCCGCCAGATTGATCGCGGCTTGACAGAAGGCACCCTTATCATCGGACACAGCCCCGTGCTGCCACCCCCGGCTACTCCCCCTGCTCGAAAAGTTCATGCGGCACCAAAGGGAATTGGCTGTAACGGCGGCGAATGGGATCGCGCCAAGCAGCTACGCCTTTAAAAAAGAAAAGGCGGTTCGATCAACCGCAAACTCTCAGCTTGATGGTGGGCAATGACGGGATCGAACCCCATGCCGCTCCGCGGCAACCTATAAAAAAGGCGGTTCGCTCCGCCCGAAACTCTCAGCTTGATGGTGGGCAATGACGGGATCGAACCGCCGGCCAACTCGGTGTAAACGAGCCGCTCTACCGCTGAGCTAATTGCCCGGGCCGAAACTACAGATTTCACCGCCGCAGGGCAAGCTCTTTTTAATGCATTAAAATCAGGCGGCCTTGCGGGCAAAAACGCGCAGACCCGGCTTGAGGTTCAGGCGGAAGCGAACATCGCTCAGTCCAGCATTTTCGAGCACCAAGCGAATTGAACGGCGGTTGAGCCAGACCAGATGCTCGGGCGGAATGACCATATTCCAGTTGAGAAAGTTGCGCGTGCGCAACCAGTGTCCGCCATCCGGAGTGGTCAGGAACAGCACCCCGCCGGGGCTGAGCAGGCGTGCCAGCTGAGCGGCAAAGGCACGGGTATCCGGCACATGCTCAATCACTTCAGCGCAATACAGCAGATCAATCTTGCCCTCCAGCGCGACCAGATTGTCATACCGAAAGTGGCAGTCTGGAAAGAGCACGCGCGCGCGCTCAACCGTAGGCGCATCAATGTCAAAGCCGAGCGCCTCATAGCCCTGCTCGCGGGCGGCCTCAACGGCATAGCCGAGATTGCAACCGTAATCGAGAAAGGTCTTGCCACCGAAGCGCTTGCGCAGCATCGCCAGCCGACGGCGCGAGCGGCGCATCTTCTTGTCGGACTTGCCCGAGTAATTCTGGGTGCGTGCGTACTCCTGATACAGCGCCGCCACTGCCGCCGGATCGCATTCACTGGCGTAGTAAGTGCCACAACTGGTGCAGTGATGAATGGTGCAGTTGTTCTTGCTACCCGTCAGTTCGACGGCTGAACTTTGGCAGGCAGGGCATGGCGGGGGCAAGGTCGTCATGGCGGCAAGATATGCCACGCGCAGGCACTTGCCGCTAGTCCTGTTAACCTGCCCAAAGCCATGATTAACCGCAAAATTTGCGAAATCCGGAGAGCACGGCGGCGTACCCGCATCAGGGCTTGATTTTGCCCGCCAAAACCCGTACAAGGCTGCCCACTTGCGTCCCCATCGTCTAGAGGCCTAGGACACCCGCCTTTCACGCAGGTAACACGGGTTCGAATCCCGTTGGGGACGCCAAGTAAACTTCCGGCATCGTCCGGTAAAATCCAAAAAACGCTATAAAACCTAGACAAATCGGCTATAATTCGTCCGACAGCGTCCGGCGCTGCCCGACTGCATCCGCGCTTTGTGGGGGCATATTTGGGGGCACCTGCCAAGTAGAAGGATAAACTGAGATCGATAAAAATGGGGCGAGCATGAACGAACGCGAACTGGTCATCAAAGTGGTGGCCATGCCACGGGATATGAATCCGGATGGGGATATGTTCGGTGGCTGGATACTCAGCCAGATGGACTTGGCGGCCTATCTGCACGCCCGCAAACTCAGCAAGGCACGTATTGTCACCGTGGCGATTGATAATATCGTTTTTCACAAACCCGTGTATGCGGGCGACTGCCTGATGTGCTTTGCCCAGACAGAGCGCATCGGCCGGACCAGTATTGCTGTCAAAATCAATGTACAAGTCGAGCGCAAGGACGGCAACGCCATTGAAGACGTCACCGAGGGCCGTTTTGTTTTCGTCGCCATCGGCCCGGACCGCCAGCCGGTCCCCGTTCAGGCTTAACGGAACAGCTTGCGGGCCTCACGGCCCAGTTGCGCCCGCTGCTCAGGGGTCAGGGTTTCAATTACCCCGACCAGTTGCTCGTGTACACGCTCTTGCACTTTGAGTTGCTCATCACGCTGGGCTTTCAAAGCTGCTCGCAAAGCATCGGCTTTAAACTCGCTGGCCGTGAGCACTTCCTGCGTGGCTTGGCGTGCTTCCATCACGCTGCGCATGCCTTGCGCCATCGCACGGCTGTTCTGACGCAGTGCCTGACCAATTTGCTCTCGTACATCAGGCGGCAATTCACGCAGCATGTCGCGCAAGCCCTCTCGTCCGGCACGCATCCCCTCGCCCCGTAGGCTTTCACCCCGCAGCCCCTCCCGATGCGCGCCCAGTTCGCGCTCCATCGGAATGGTGCCCGGATAAGGTGGCCGTGCGATCAGGATACCGCCAAGGAAAGCATTGGCGCAGACAGATAGTGCTAGTAACGTCGCCAAAGTCACAAGTGCTTTCTGCTGTCCGGTCATGACCAGTCCTCTAGTTCACCCGGAGAGTATGTCAAACCGGGTATGTCGGTTTCCCATAATGGGTCGTCGGTTGCCATCCCTGTGGGGCTAGCGCCTCCAACGATCAGCCCCGCCAGCAAGGAAGCACATATGGCCCCACCCGCCAGCGCCGTCTGCCAGCCGTTGAACAGCGAGAAAAAATCAAAGCGGCTGTCATCAACATGAGTGTGCGGGATAGCCAGCACCCGCTCCAGCAGATCACGCGATGGCGCCGCCGCCGGGGGGCGCATCACCGTATCAAGCCAGCGGTCGAACTCAGAGCCCGTCATGGATAAGTGCCTCCCGCAACGCCTTGCGTCCGCGCACCAACAGGGATTCGTAGGCTTTGACTGAAATTCCAAGACTCTCGGCTGCCTGTACGTCGCTCAGTTCGTCCTGATACGACAGCACCAACGCCGCGCGTTGACGTGGTGGCAAATCCTGCATGGCCCGCGCCAGCGCCTGCTGGCGTTGCTGTGATTCCATCTTTTCCTGCGCCGAGGGCAATCCATCGGGCATATCGAACCCCGGATCGAGTGCCGTCGTGCGGACCTTGCGCACCGTATCGAGTGCGCGGTTGACCGTCACCCGGTAAAGCCAAGTGGTAAACTTGGCCTTGTGCGGCAGATAGGCCTGGGGCTGTTGCCAGAGCTTGATGAACACGTCCTGCGCGACGTCCTCGGCCTCGGCCCGACGTAGCACAATGCGCTGCGCTATGGTCACCACACGGCCTAGATGACGCTGCACCAGCAGGGCGTAAGCCGTGCGGTCGCGCTGAACCACACGGCTTGCCAGTTCCTCGCAGGTCGGCTCGTGCATGAGCGGCTGGTGCATCAACAGTGACATTCCCGAATGAGACGCCATCGTGACGGAATTTGCCGTTCATGACCAGCCCCCGCCCATTACTAGTTGCCCTTCGGCGCATCCGGCGGCGGCAGATCACCGAACTCCTCCTGACCACCATCCTTACGCTGAGGGCGGTCATCCTGATCGAGCTTGCCATCACCATTGCGGTCCATCTTGGCAAAACGTTCTTCCGCGCTGGCGATAAATTCAGCCTTGCTGACGGAGCCGTTACCATCTTTGTCCATCTTCTTCATCATCTCGGCATGGCGACCGCTGCGGCGATGCTTCATCATCCCCTCGCCGTCCGCGCAGCCACCCTCTTTCATACACATCATGCGCTCGCGCACCTGGCCGCTCTCGTCCTTCTCTTCCGCGAGGGCTGGCGCGGCCACCAGAAGCAAGCTGCCTAGGGCCAGAATTGTCATTTTATTACGCATTAGAACCTCCTTGGGGTTGATACTGAGACTAGTACGGCCAGAAACACGCCGCCCTGCGCCGAAAATAGGTTAAAATTAGGAAAAATTGTATTTACTTGGCGCTCGGAATCTGGCCAATTCGACCAAAGAAGCTCATTAAAACTAATAATACGGGCGAATTGGGGCAACACTTCTTGTGGGACGGATCGTGACTGAATCTGCCGAAAACCATACAACCGATGATGCGCGCGAAAAAATCAGGGGGCGTATTCCCAAATCGGCGTGGGGCTATGTGCGCGGCCAATACGAACAGGCAGGGCGCACCTACGAAGATATTGGTAACGAGTTCAACAGCACGCCCAGTGCTGTTTTTTATGTCGTCAAGCAAGCCCGTGACCGCGGCGTTGAGCCAAGCCTTGAAAAGCCGAGTGACGAGGTGATGCAAGCCGCGCGCGGCACCAGTGAGCCGCGGCCATCGCGTGTCCGGCCTGAGCTAGCGAACGACCAACCGTCGGTGGTGGAGCAGATGGCGCAGCAGGCCAATGCCATGCTCACCAATGAAACCTGCAAACGTCTGTTTGACGCCACCTCGGATACCATCGTCAGCTATGTTGGTTTTGAAGCTGAACCTAACGAAAGCGGCAAAAAGCTGGTGAAGGAAGCGCTGCACGCCGTGCGCCGTGCGCTGGCCAGCCTTGAACTGAAAATCGAAACCATGCCAATGGTAGCACCGACGATGGCCACACCACACCAACCAGAACGTGAGCCAGCCGAATGAGCCTCCGGATCCAGTTTACCCGTCTACCCAAAACAATCCATGCGGACGTGTTTGACACGCTAGAGCAACTCCTTTGTGACCCGCCGGGGCTGCTCCCCTCCCTATCCCGCGCTGATCTGTTCCGCTATGGACTTGACCAAGGCCTGACGCAAAGTTTCAACCACTGGATTTTCGCGCGTGCCCGCACGAACTTTAATGCCAAGGCCGCCCGTCACGACATGCGCCCTCCTCCCTATGTGCTTGTCGGAGAGAACTATCCGCCGACGGTGGCCTATCGACTGCATGTGCCTGAGCAAACGGCTATCGTCTGGCGTACTCTGGCGCGGCATATGGATCTATCCTACTCATCAACCCTCGCCTGCTGCACGGAGGCTGGCCTCGCCGGTATCTTGAGCGAAGTCAATCGTCGCACACACCCGGCCCGGGTTGTGCGCATGATCCTGAACAGCCCCAGCAATGCGGCCATCCGTTGCGGTATTGGCCGGGGACTGGAGCTTGATCTCGCCAAACTGAATACGGACCCGAGGGCCCGGACAGAGCAGCGCCCAACCCCAGCCGCTGGTGGCCACTAAGCAACCCCGCATTACAGCACGGCCACCCAGCCACACACCGCAAGCAGCAACAGACTGAAGGCTGCGGCCTCACGGACCTGCTGGAGAAGAAATGAACGATCGGATAGAAGCTGCATCATTTTGATCTCCTTTTGTTCTCATCTGGTGATCTGGTTATATGAGAACATAAAGAGAACGTCAAGAGGCATTTTGACATCCGTGCTTCCCGCTTTGTTCACAGCGAACCATACGAGTCGGCCACTGATATAAAACATTTTTTGTGCCAGATGATTGTGTACCACTCGCTATCCTTTTAGTTACTCGATGGATATTACCCTGCACGAACCGGCAAGCTGTGTTACACGCGAAGCCATGTCCGAGCCACCGCCACCTGCCGCCAACATGGCGAGCCTGCCCCCACCTGCCCCCCAGCAGTCGGCGGGGGGTGAACTGCTCTGGCAGGCGCGCCTGTTTGGCCGCTGGCTGCGTCCCAAAGCCGTGCACGCCCTGATCCTGATTCTGGCGGCGGGCCTGCGCAGTCTGGTGGCGCTCTATCGCCTGATCCGTACACCCGCCTTCTGGAGTGCGGTGGGACAGCAACTCGGCCAATGGGCAGCCACGGGTTACGGCCATCTGCTCTGGCAGTGGCGCGCCCTGAAGACCAACCGCGACCGCCGGGTTGCCGCAGTCGGGCTGCTTGGTGGGTTTCTGGTTCCGCTCCTCCTGTTTATCGCCCTTGCGCATCTGTTACCACCACCTGCTACGCCGCCAGCGCCGAGTACCGAGCCGTTGGTGGTGGACGACAGTGTCGCCGCGCCCGTGCCGGGGTTTGACGCACAAGCCCCCGAGGAGGACCGCATTCAGGATACCATCGTCGCACTCCCCGATGGCCGCGTGACACCCCCAGCTCCGCAGGAGCCACCCAAGCCGGTTGAACTGACAGCCAGCAATTTCCGTTTTGAATTTTTTGTCCAGCGTGATGTGCAGGGCAAGCTCCGCCTGCTTAGTCATGTTGCCGAAACCTACATTCTGAAATGGTTTCCGCTGGGCACCCCGGCCAACCAGCTGATGCGCTTTTTTGGCGAGATCATGGCGCGCAGCGGCAGTGCGGATGACGCATCGCTGTCGGCCAAAGAGCGCTGTCTGAATATGGTGGTGGGTAAAGCGTTTTCGGCGCGCACAGTCACCTGCACCTACAGCCACCCTCTACCTGCGCCACTGCTACCGACAGAGAAGGCCGCGGAACGCGTGTTCTGGATCTTCGCACTTAGTTTCGACCGCGCGGGCAAACTCACCGACCTGCGCGTGCACGCGCGGGTAACACTGGCGCAGCCGTAAATTTACGTTAGGATAGCCCCATGCCTGTGCAGCCCGTCCTCAGCTGGAACGAAATCCGCGCCCGCGCCACCCAGTTCGCCCGCGACTGGGCCGATGAAACCTCCGAAGACGCCGAAGCCAAAAGTTTCTGGGACAAGTTCTTTGAGATTTTTGGCATCAATCGCCGCCGCGTTGCCACCTTCGAGCAACCTGTCAAGAAAAGTGATGGCCATGACGGCTATATCGACCTGCTGTGGAAAGGCAAACTGCTGGTCGAGCATAAGTCGAAAGGCAAATCGCTTGATAAGGCGGCGCAACAAGCGCGTGACTATTTCCCCGGCCTGAAAGACCGCGACCTGCCACGCTATATCGTGGTCACCAATTTTGAGCACATCCGGCTCTATGACCTTGATAATGACGCTACGCACGAATTTGCCTTACACGAGCTGCCCAAGCACATCAAACTGTTTGGCTTCATTGCAGGTTATGAGAGCAAGTCCTACGGCAAAGAGGCCGAAGTCAGTATTAAAGCGGCTTACCAGCTCGGTCAGCTCCATGACCTGCTGGAAGATAGCGGTTACACTGGCGAAGCGCTTGAAGTGCTCATGGTGCGGCTGCTGTTCTGCATGTTCGCTGAGGATACCGCCGCGTTCGAGCCACGACAGTTTCAGGACTTTATCGAACAGAAAACCAAGGAAGACGGCACCGACCTTGGTCCGTTGCTGGGCCAGCTGTTTGAGGTACTCGACACCCCCGAGGACAAGCGCAACAAAAACCTTGATGAGCAGGTGGGGGCCTTTCGCTATGTCAACGGCCAGCTGTTTGCCAAGCGCTTTGGCACACCCAGCTTCACCGGGGCCATGCGAGAATCCCTGCTCGAAGCCTGTGCGCTGGACTGGGCGGGTATTTCGCCCGCCATTTTCGGCTCGCTGTTCCAGAGCATCAAAGACCGCAAGGAGCGGCGCAAGGGCGGTGAGCACTACACCACGGAAGAAAACATCCTCAAGGCGCTGCACCCTCTTTTTCTCGATAAATTGCAGGCCGAGCTGCAAGCCGCTGGCAAGAACAGGAAAAAACTGGAAGAGCTGCATACTAAGCTGGCCACCATCAAAATCCTTGATCCCGCCTGCGGCTGCGGCAACTTTCTGGTCGTGGCTTACCGCGAACTGCGGCTGCTTGAGCTGGAAATTCTCAAACGTACCTATACCAGCGAAACACGCGCGTTGGACGTAACGTCGCTGGTGCGGGTGAATGTCGATCAGTTTTACGGTATCGAGATTGAGGAATTCCCCAGCCAGATCGCCCAGGTGGCGCTATGGCTGACCGACCACCAGATGAACCAGCGCGTGGGCGAGGCTCTGGGCCAAGCCCCCGTGCGCCTGCCGCTGAAAACCGCCCCGCATATTGTGCATGACAATGCGTTGACTATCGACTGGGCCGATGTCGTTAAGCCGCAAGAACTGAGCTATATTGTGGGTAATCCGCCGTTTGTTGGCAAGAGCAACATGGATACCAAGCAGAAATCAGCCCTACTCAGGGTATTCGACGGCACCAAAAACGCGGGCAATCTTGATTTTGTTTCTGCTTGGTATCGCAAGGCGGCCGGTTATATGGCGGCCAACCCGGCCATTCGCGCCGCGCTGGTGTCCACCAACTCCATCACGCAGGGCGAGCAGGTGGGCATTCTCTGGCCCGACTTGTTCGAGCGCGGAGTAAAAATCAACTTCGCGCATCGCACTTTCCAATGGAGTTCCGAGGCACGCGGCAAAGCCGCCGTGCATTGCGTCATCATCGGCTTTGCCCTGCAGGACGAGCCTAAAAAGCTATTGTTTGACTATGATACGCCACAGAGTGAGCCACACCTAACGGAAGTGAAGCAAATCAACCCTTACCTTTACGATGGAGACTCAATTTTTTTGAATAGCCGCCGAAATACAATCTGTCCGGCTCCAGAGATGCAAAATGGAGGAAAGCCAACAGAAGGAGGCAATCTATTACTTGATGAAGATGAGAAAAATTCTCTTATCAATTCCTCTCCGATTGCACGAAAATGGATCAGACCATTTCTGATGGGTGAGGAATTTATAAATGGAATTCCAAGATTTTGTCTTTGGTTAGTGGACGCACCGGCTAGCGAAATCCGAAACATTCCCGAGATATATTCTCGGATCGAAAATGTAAGAGAAATGAGACTGAATAGTTCAAAAATCGCCACACAAAAACTAGCTCAAACACCAATGATTTTTGGGGAAGTGCGCCAGCCTAACTCTAAATTTTATTTAGCGATACCTAAGGTATCATCTGAGCGCAGGTACTATATACCCATCGGTTATTTGCCGAACAATGTTATATGTGGAGATAAGCTTTTCTTCATCTCAGATGCCAGCCTATATGCATTTGGCATATTAATGTCTGTAATGCACATGGCATGGACACGAACGGTATGTGGTCGCCTCAAAAGTGATTACAGTTACTCCAACACCATCGTTTACAACAACTTCCCATGGCCGGAGGCACCGACGGCTAAACAAAAAGAGGCGATTGAGAAATGCGCCCAAGCGGTGCTTGATGCGCGCGCGGCTCATCCCGGCAGCACATTGGCCGATTTGTACGACCCCAACACCATGCCGGTTGATCTGCTCAAGGCCCATCAGGCGCTCGATAAAGCGGTGGACGCGGCCTATGGCGCCCCCAAATTCGCCAGCGAGGCCGAGCGGGTGAAATACCTGTTTGCCCTCTACCAGAAACTCACCGCCCCGCTGGGCCTCGACGCCCCCGCCCCCAAAAAGAAACGCACCAAAAAGGCGGAGTGATAGGGCCGGATAGCCTCTAGGGCGTGGACTCAATTCGAGTCAGCAAAATTTTGCTAAAATCTCAAATCGTCATTCCGGCGAAGGCCGGAATCCATCTCACATCATTGCAACAAGCTAAACCAGTGGGAGATGGGCCCCGGCCTACGCCGGGGTGACGCCCTATCTTGTTGATAGGATGCACTCTCCTATTTGGTACAGATCCTAGTACCTTAGGCCGCCACCTTCTCCTTACGCACCAGTACCGCACCGAAGAAGCCGTCGGTGCCGTGGCGGGCGGGAGTGAGTTGCAAGCTGGCCTCGCCCTCCAGCCCACAGGCTACAGGCGTGAACTGGGCACCGATCTCGCTGCTCAGGAATTTTTCGATCTGCTGGCTATTCTCCTGCGGCAGCAGCGAGCAGGTGGCATAGACCAACCGCCCGCCGGGCTTCACCAGCCGCGCCGCGCTTTGCAGAATTTCCTGTTGCAACGGCAGCAGCGTATCAAGGCCGGGGCCTAGCTGACGCCAGCGCGCGTCTGGGTTGCGCCGCCACACGCCCACCCCGGTACACGGCGCGTCAATCAGCACACGGTCGAACTTTTCCTTATGCCGTTTGATCCACGGGTCGCGCTCGGTCTCCAGCACGCGGGTTTCGATATTATGCACGCCCGCGCGGCGGAAACGCTCCTGCGCGCGCTTGAGGCGCAACTCAAGCACGTCACAGGCAATAATGCGGCCCTTGTTCTTCATCTGCCCGGCAATGGCAAGGGTTTTGCCGCCCGCGCCCGCGCAGAAATCTACCACCTGCTCACCTGGCTTGGCCTGCACCAGCGCGGCGAGTAGCTGGCTGCCCTCGTCCTGAATTTCAAACAGCCCGTCCTTGAACGCCTGTGTCGCGGCCAGATTGGGGCGGCCCTCAATGCGCAGTCCTTCCGGGGCGTGAGGCAGCGGTGCGCTCTTGATGCTCTCGGCGGCCAGACGTTTTTGCACCTCGTCCCGCGTGGTCTTGAGCGGATTGATACGGATATCCACCGGCGCCGCCTCTTGCAGGGCGCGCATCTCGGGCACAAAGGCATCGCCAAAATGGGCGCGCAGCTTGTCCGCTGCCCAATCCGGGCACTCCAGCTTGATCGCTTCGGGCATGTCGGGATGCTCGATGCTGCGGCCCGCCAGCTTGCCATAAGCTTCTTTTTCAGCCCCGCGCAGGGTAGGCGGCGAATACTCGCCGCCATCGCAATAACTCAGCAGCGTCTCAATCGGCATCCCGCTCAGTAGCGCCCAGCAAAAGGCGGTGGTGCGGGCATCCTCGGGCAGCCCCACACGCTGCAACCACCAGCCGATGCGCACATGGTGGCGCAGCGCCCCATAGACATTAGCGGCAATCTCGGCGCGGTCCTTGCTGCCGATGTAACGGCGCGACCGCAGATAGTTGCCCAGCACGGCATCAGCCGGTTTGACTGTTGCATAGATGGCGGCCAAAGCCTCGACGGTGGCCTGCAAACGGGCAGCAGCGCGCATGATTAATCCTTCTTCTGGTTCGTATTAGAGCCGCGAAAGCCCATGGCCACCACATACATCTCGGCGGAATCCGAGCGGCTGGCGGCGGGCTTGGCGTGTTTGACCACCGCAAAATTCGTCTTCAACATATCAAGCAGGGTTTTCTCGGCCCCGCCCTGAAACAGCTTGCACACAAAGGCCCCGCCGGGGGCCAGTACCTCACAGGCAAACTCAACCGCCATTTCGGCCAGCCCCATAATGCGCAGATGATCGGTTTGCGTGTGGCCGGTGGTGTTGGCCGCCATGTCGGAGAGAACCACATCGGCGGGACCACCCAGCAAGACCCGCAAACGCTCCACATCCTCATCCTTGGTAAAATCACCGACGAACACATCCGCGCCATCGACCGGTTCCATCTCCAACAGATCAAGCCCTACCACCCGGCCCCGCTTCTGCTCGGGCTTTACGCGCTGCACCGCTACCTGCGTCCAGCCGCCGGGCGCCGCGCCCAGATCGACCACGCGCTGGTGCGGCTTGAGGATATGGAATTTCTCGTCGAGCTGCAGCAGCTTGAACGCCGCGCGTGAGCGCCAGCCCTGCCGCTTGGCCTCCGCCACATAGGGATCGTTCAGTTGCCGCTCAAGCCAGCGGGTGGAGGACGCCGAGCGCTTGTGCGCGGTCTTGACGCGCACGGCAAGATTACGCGCGGTGGGAGCATAGGCACTGCCCCCCGCCTTCTTGCCGCTGCCGGGCTTACCGGATTTTCCACCTGCTTTGCGCATGGCGGGCTTTTACCTGTTTACGCTGACGAATTCAACGACTCAAAGCAGTCCCCCACAGCAAAAGCCCCGACGGATAAGGCCGGGGCGTAATGCAAACGGGTCGGTCCTGATTATGGGCGGGACATCGCGGTTAATTATGTCACTCCTGGCCCATGTCTCCCACTGCTTTGAATTTTTATAAGCGTTCCTGCTCGCGCAGGCGCAGTACTCCCGTTGGTGCCATGGGATAACTATAGGTGATTTACCTTAAAGGTGTCTTAGCCCAGCGGAACGCTCATGGTTAACGCGGGTTAAGAAAAGAGCCATTAAACGTCGTCGCGTTGGGTCTTTTCCACCCGCTCGTGGCGCTCCTGCGCCTCGATACTCAGTGTGGCCACCGGACGGGCTTCAAGACGGGCGATGCCGATCGGCTCACCGGTTTCCTCACAAAACCCGTAGGAGCCATCTTCCACCCGGCGCAAGGCACTGTCGATCTTGCTCAGCAGCTTGCGATAGCGATCACGCGTGCGCAGCTCAACGCCCAGATCGGTCTCGGCGGTGGCGCGGTCGGCAATATCCGGCTCCTGCATCCCGCCCTCGGTCTGCAGCTGGCTGAGGGTTTCCGAAGATTCCTTGAGCAGATCATTCTTCTGGCGCAGCAGCTTCTGGCGGAAATACTCCAGCATCACCGGGTTCATGTACTTTTCTTTGTCGGTCGGCTGATAGTCAGGCGGCACAATAGCGGTGCTGACATTGACCTTGGGTGAGGCTGTCTTGGGAGCGGCCTTCGGTTCTGGAGCTTCCTTTGCGGCAGCCTTAGTCGCCTTCGTGCTCGCCTTGGTGGCCGCAGCTTTTGGAGCCGCTTTCGCGGTCTTGGCGGGGGCTTTGCTGGTGGCGGCAGACTTGGTCGGCATGGAATGCTCCTCGAAAAGTGACCACCCTATATAATGTCTGGGTGGGCAGCCCGCAAGCCGCATTTGCCGCTTTTTTAAAGCCCAGCCCATGGTTAACCATTTGTTTCTGTTCAGAATTCGAGTCTGCTGGGCTAGCGATACGGATCGTACTTGGCTAGCTCAACCTGTGCACGCAGGTCAATTTCATCGAGAATATCGGTCAGGCGCGGGTCCATCACAGTATCGCGCACGGTCTTGATCGACTGCGCCAAGCCAATAAGATGACTGCGCGGAATAGCCCCCAGCAACAGGCCGGTGCGGATCTGATCAAGCTTACGCAGTAACTCTTCCGCCCGGTTACGAGCGCGGCGCTTGGCGGCATCGCCTTCATCGGCATCAACACTCTGCAAGGCAAACAGCGAGCTGGCCGCCGCCGTGTGCGTCGTCCCGGTTACCCCCGCGCTGCTGGTGTTTTCCTCATCACCACCGAGCGCACTGGCAAAATCGCCCCCAGCGTCCCCAACCTTACGGCGGGCACCCGGGGCACGGAGCGGATTGGGACCTTCAACCTTCATAGACAAGACCTTACGCGAAAAAGCTTACTCATCCTAGTCTTCTTGGGCGCGACATGATGGGCAAAGCTTGCCGCGGCTCGCCTCTCGCTTAAAAATATACATATATTTCAATATCTTGAAAACTGGCACGCGCTTCGCATGGAAGGAAACGGATTTGGATCACCACAGGAGCGCCGGCCATGCGTTTCACGTTTGTCTTACTTGCCCTTCTGCTCTGCCCGCTCATGGCGAGTGCTCAGGACGCAGGCGTTCGCATTAAAGATATCGCCGATGTTGAAGGCGTGCGCGATAACATGCTGGTTGGTTATGGTTTGGTGGTGGGCTTGCGCGGCTCGGGTGACTCGCTAACCAACTCACCCTTCACCGAGCAGAGCCTTAAAGGCATGCTCGAGCGCATGGGCGTCAACACCCGCGCCGCCAATCTGAAAACCAAAAACGTGGCAGCTGTGATGGTCACCGCCACCCTACCCCCGTTCGCAGCGCAGGGCACCCGAGTGGATGTCACCGTGTCGGCAATGGGTGATGCCAAGGACCTGATGGGTGGCACGCTCCTCGTCACGCCGCTGATGGGCGCGGATGGCGAAGTTTATGCCGTGGCGCAAGGTCAGCTGGCGGTAGGCGGCTTTGAAGCAACCGGGGCCGCCACCTCGGTCAGCAAAGGCGTCCCGACCTCGGCTCGTATTGCCAGTGGTGGCATTGTCGAGCGCGAGATCAACTTTGATCTGGCTCAGCTTGAGCGTGTGCGCTTCTCGCTGCGTAATCCCGATCTGACCACCGCCCAGCGTGTGGCCAGCGTCATCAACGATCAGCTGGGTGACGGTACCGCCCGTGCACTGGACACCACCGGCATTCTGGTTACTCCACCCGCCGGCGAGCGCGATAATCTGGTGGCCTTCCTGACCAAGGTAGAGCAACTGCGCGTCCAGCCGGATCAGGCCGCAAAAGTGCTGATTGATGAGCAGTCCGGTGTGATCGTTATGGGCTCCAATGTACGGATCTCACCGGTGGCAATCGCGCAGGGGAATCTGACCATTACGGTTAAGGAAACACCGCAGGTGAGTCAGCCGGAGGCCTTCTCAACTGGTGGCACTACTGAAGTCGTCCCGCGCACCGAAGTAACCGTGGATGAAGGTCAGGACAAACAGTTAGGTGTGCTGGCCCCCGGCCCCACGTTGCAAGAGCTGGTCAGCGGCCTCAATTCGCTGGGGATTGGTCCACGCGACATGATTACCATCCTGCAATCGCTCAAGGCGGCGGGTGCCCTGCAGGCCGAGCTGGAGGTGATGTAATGGACGGCACCTATTATCCCGCCCTGACCTCCCCCACCGACATTCTGGCAAGCGCCCGTCCAGTAACGCCATTGACACCTGCCAACAAGAAAGCGGCAGAAGAGTTTGAAGCCGTCTATCTGGCGCAAATGCTCAAGCCCATGTTCGACAGCGTCGAGATTGATCCCACCTTTGGTGGTGGAGCGGCCGAAGAGACTTGGCGCAGCATTCAGGTGGATGAAATGGCCAAACAGATTGCCCGCAACGGTGGCATTGGTCTGGCCGATGTTGTGGCCAAGGAAATGCTACGTCTACAGGAGGTTGCCGATGGACACCGCTGATATTTCGACCACTGCCCGTTCACTGGCCGAAACCATTGGAGCTCTGACGGCGACCCTCAATGGCGAGATTGATGGTCTGTATACCAATCGCAATGAAGAGCTGGCGCGCCGCTATAGCGAAAAGGCCCGCTTGCTGGCCGATTATGCAGCCGGCGTAACGGCCTTGCGGACAGTGACTGGTAACGGGCAGCATGATCTGCCGGGCGATCTGAGTGCCCTGCTGAAGAGCCGCAGTCAGGAACTGGCCAGCGCGATGGAGCGCAATATGCAATCACTCGCCATCGCACAGGAAGCCTCCCAGCGCGTGGTGGATGTTATTATTGACGCGGTCAAGCAACAGCGCCGGACCGGCGCCGCCTATGGCAAGAGCAAAGACGGTGGCTTGGCCGCCCCGGAGAGTTCCGGAGCACTCACACAGGCCGTCACCCTTGATGAAAGGCTGTAGGCGGATCTCATGTCGCTGACCGCATCCCTCAACACCGCCCTGACCGGCCTTCAGGTGAACCAGAACCTGATGCGCATAGCGTCAGCCAATATCGCCAATGCGGGCACCGAGGATTACACCAAAAAGCGGGCCGAACTTGGCACCATCATGGTCGATGGACAGGGCGCCGGGGTACGGATTGAGGATGTCCGCCGGGTGGTCGATCAATATCTGGTGCGCCAGATCAATGGGCAAACCTCCAAGGTCGCAACGGCTGAAACCTTATCGGAATTTTATACCCGCTTGCAGGACCTGTTCGGCACCCCGGCCGACAACAGCTCGATCTCAGGTCTGCTCAATACTTTCCGCACGGCACTGGAAAAGCTGGCCACCGACCCACAACAGTCTGTGTCCCAGTTTACGGCTGTGACAGCAGCTAATGACGTAATTAACACCCTTAACAGCATTAGCGAAACCTTGCAGGCCTTCCGTCAGGAAGTCGACAAGCAGATTGGCGATGGTGTCGATGATGTGAACGACCGTCTGCAGGAAATTGACACCCTGAATAACCAGATTGTCCGCCAGCTGGTCAGTCAGCAACCGGTCGGCGATCTGCTCGACAAGCGCGATATCGCGCTCAAGCAGATTGCCGAACAAATGGATATCAAGTGGTTTGAGCGACCCAACGGCGCGGTCTATGTCATGACCGGGGACAACGAGGTCCTGCTCGATAACGACCCCCGCCCACTGCTGTTCAGCTCACCCTCGGGCGTCAGTAAGGCGACGAGCTATCCGGGTAGCGGTTTCCAACCCATTGAAATCGAGAATGTCGCGCCGGATATCACCACAGCCATTCGGTCCGGCAAACTCAAAGCGCTGATTGACCTGCGCGACGATATTCTGACTGGCTTGCAAGATCAGCTCGATCAGTTGGCAACAACATTTGCCGATGAAATGAATCGGGTACACAACAGCGCCATGCCCATCCCCGGCCTGACCCAGTTTACCGGCAGCACCACCTTTGCGGTGACCGACCAGCTAGATCCGCTGAATCCGGAAAGTATCCCCCTCACCGCCTATACCGATACCACCACCAGCACGACCAGCTATGGCGTTATCCAATTCGCCATCATCGACTCCACCGGTCAGGGCATAGGCGATGCCCTGCGTGTCGATCTTGATGAATTCGTGGCGCAGATGGAAGCCTACGTCAGTGCAGCCATTGGTGGCCCCTTCACCTACCAGCTAACAGTTGGCGATATCATCAACATGATCAACGGCGCGTATGCCGCTACACCGCCGCCCAGCATTCCGGTACCGCCAGCACCGGCGGGCTGGCCCGTTGGCCCGACCTGGCCTCCCTCGCCAGCACTGGTGATGCCGTCCACCACCAGTGATATTGCTGGCCTTTACAATCTGTCGGGAGCCAGCATTGCTGGCGGCTTTACCAACGGTGCCTTTGCCCGCATGGTCAACGGCCATCTGGAGATTGGATTACCAACCGGTAGCGCCTATGGCCTTGCCATTGATGATACCCAGACCACCCTTGCCCAAACGTCAGACAGTCGCCCGGCGACATTTAACTATCTGATGGGCCTGAATGACCTGTTTGTCATTCCGGATACCTCTATCAGCGCGGCGCGGGACATCGCTGTGCGCAGTGACATTGCCGCCGATCCCGCCAAAATCGGGCGCGGCTATCTGACCAGTGTGGTCCGCATCACCGGCGATCCCACCACCGAGGAATGGTATGTTGGACGCGGTGATGGTGCCGGGGCCAACGCCATGGCTGACGTCTTTGATGCTCAGTATGTGCTGGGCGGTGTCGGCAGCCTGCCGCAGACCAATCAGCGCATGAGCGAATATGCCGCGTCGATTATCCAGTTTAATGCCCGCGGTGCCGCTGATGCCGCTAACGCCATGGAGTTTGAAGGCAAGCTACGGACTGAGCTGGAAAATCGCTTTGGACAGATCAGTGGCGTGAGCGTGGATGAAGAGCTGGCCTCGCTAGTGGCGATTCAGAACGCTTACGCAGCGTCGGCCCGCGTCGTGACGACAGTCAACAGTATGTATGACGACCTGCTCAACCTGTTGTAATCATCGAAGGAGGAAAGAAAGATGTTGAACGTAGCTGCCAGTGAAGTACATTCCAATCCCGAACCGACTCTGTCCACTCTGGCTGGAATGACCACACCCACCGACCCCACCGCCCCTACTGAACCGGAAAATTATCTGGTCGAGAGCCGTTATGGTGAGCTGGCCTTCGGCCCGGACCAGATCGTTCACATGAACAAGCCGGTTCTCGGCTTTCCGCACCTGACCAAGTTCGGTCTGGCCAAGCTGCCCAGCCAGATGGGGAACAATCTTGTTCTGCTGCAAAGTCTGGAAGATGCCAATATCTCCTTCCCCTGCTTTGCGCTGGATATGGTCAACCCGCTGATTGACGAAGCCGACCTGAAGTCCGCCTGCGCGGGACACAACGTGAAGGTTGAGGACTGCGCTATCCTGTGCATTCTGACCGTGCGTCAGGACGAAACCGGCAAGAATGCCGTGACGCTGAACCTACGTGCCCCCATTATTGTTGACAGCGCGCGTAAACTGGCGTGGCAGACGGTACTGAACAACGCCCGTTACCCCATCCGTCACCCGCTGTAAGCGCGATATGCACAAAATTTAAGCCCTTCGGTTAACACCCGGAGGGCTTTTTTATGTCCATGGCCCAGAGTGTTTGACTTTAACTATTTGCTTTGCGAAAGTCCGGTCATAGCTAACCCCGGAGTTTTTTATGAGCAACGTTCTTGACCGCACGATTGGTATCACACTCACACTGGAACAGGATCGCGCCCTGCGCCGCGTTGCCAATGATCTTTGCGACCCCATTCACACGGTCACCCCTCATATCCTGATCGCGCATTTTCTGGGTGAGAAGCTGCCATCTTTGTTCAACAGTCTGTCTAATCCGCATGGCGACGAGGCACACCTTCACCGGGTTGCGATGCGGCGCAACGCCGCGCTGGTCAAGCGTGCTTTCCGGACGATCATCCTGCCCACCGAGCAGTTTGGACAAATCTCACACATCGCCAAAGCCCAAGGTCGGGAGGTTTCAGATATTTTGTCCTATATCATTGGTGACGGTATTACAGCTCTCAGCGATGAATTAGGCAATCGGTCGGACGTATCTTTGAAAGCCGCCGCGCGCACCAAAATCTTCGGACCCGGCTAACGCGCCCGGCAAAAGCTGCCATCTTACAGCGATCATTCACGCTAAGCCTCTGAAATCTCTAGGTGCCGCCATCTGGCACACCCTTTGCTCATATTACCTTGCCGGGCATGAACCCGGCAAAAGTGTTCCGGCCCGGAGCACCCAAGCGAGCAAAGGAGTGTTCAGATGCTTTCCGTTACCACCAACACCGCCGCGCTAACCGCCCAGCGTAACCTGAACAAGGCTAGCGACGATGCCAGTGGCTCGATTGCCAAGATGTCGTCCGGCTCGCGCATCGTAAAGCCGTCCGATGACGCCGCTTCCCTCGCCATCTCCAACAAATTGCGGGCGGATATCGTCTCCCTTGAACAGGCGGGCCGCAATGCCTCGCAAGGTGCCTCGCTCCTGCAGGTGGCTGCTGGCGCTTATGACCGTGTGGCGGACATGCTCACCCGTATGAAACAGCTGTCAGCCCAGGTTATCAACGGAACCTTGGGAACAACCGAGCGTCTCTACGCTCAGGAGGAATTTGACAACCTGCGCGCACAGATCACCAACACGGCTACCCAAACGCGCTTTGCGGGTGTTGCGCTGCTCACGGGTGGTGGCGGTGCGTATCAACAAGCCGGTCAGGTCACGGCCGCAGTAGCAACCAGCACATCCAATATCAGCAGCCTGACCGATGGTGATGCCGGTCTGCGTACGGCCGGTGCCAATGCCAACAACTTCTTTAACGCCACGTCCGATGACGCCGCCATCAATACCGGTTTTGTCCATGGCGCGGTGAGTGACATCAATGTCTCGCGCAGCGGCTCGGCCCTGCAAGTCAGCATGCGCATCGGCAATCAGATCTTCAATGGCCGTATCGATTCAGCCAACGCGACCGCCACCTCAACCCTGACTCTGGTCAGCACCAGCAATCCAGCTAACTCGGTACAGTTTACGGTTGCCAACACCATGACCAACCTGACGACGGAGAACACCCGCCGTCTGGTCGAAGAAAACTTCCGTACCTTGCTGGCCGGCGCAACCTACACAACCGTTAATCCCGACGCCACCACCACGGATAATGGCTTTACTGGTATTGGTACGGCGATTGGCCCCACGATTAATGGCGTACAAGTCCCGATCTCGGCCGGCTCGGGCACCAAGCCGGGCACCTACGCCTATGAATACATCTCGACGGGTGATGAAAGCGCCAGCGATGCCATTGGTTTCGTGAGTGGTGCGGATGACCGTCGTGGTACCGGCTTCTTCCGCCTCACCAATGGCGCCGAGGAGTGGACAGTTGACGTGAATGATCTGCAGATCACCGGAACGGAAGGCAGTGCCGGTGCGTTTGGTGTCGTCACCTTCGGCAATGGCTTGCAGGTCTATGTGAACATGGACAATACCGGTGCCAGCTCACTGGATCGTGGGACCAGTTCCACGCAGTTCTACCGTTTTGATATCGGTGAAGGTGGCGGTGTAAACCTGAACTTCCAGATCGCCGAACAGTCTTCCGATCAGGTCGAGATCACCTTCACAGCGGCAACCGCCACGGCCTTGGGCCTTGACGGGCTGAGTGTGGCGGATGAGCAATCGGCCACGGTGACCAGCTCGCGTATCGATGCCGCGATCAACACGGTCAACACGGCGGTCGCCAGCATCGGTGCCATCATGAGCCGTTTCGAGTTCATTCAGTCGACCCTGTCGACTACCGTTGAAAACGTCTCGGCCGCCCGCGGTACCTTTAAGGACGTCGATATGGCCGCTGAGATGACCGAGTTTACCAAGTCACAAACCCTGCTGCAGGCTTCGGTAGCCATGCTTTCGCAAGCCAACCGCCTGCCGCAGGAACTGTTACGTCTACTCCAGCAGTAATGCTGGGGTAGATGTTACCGGGTGGCGCGCGTGGCCGGCGCGCGTCACCTCCCCTCCTCGATCCCGGTCATCCCGCAGAGAAAGTATCGCCCGGCACCCCCCGCCGGGCGATACGCGTTTAGGCCAGCAAAACCAAAGCCCACACCACCGCCGCATTTAGCAAAGCCAGAAAAACAGCTGCGCTGCCCAGATCTTTGGCCAAGCCCGAGAGCGGGTGCTGGTCTGTCGAAATGCGATTCACCAGCACTTCCAGACCCGTATTGAGGATTTCGACAATCAGGGCCAGAAAGACAGCACTTATAAGGAGTGCGCGCTCCAGCCCAACTGGTGTTAAAACAAAAGCCAATGGTATCAAAAGGATGGATAATGCCAGTTCCTGCTGAAAGGCGCGCTCCTGCGTCAGCGCATGGCGCAAGCCGCGCAGTGAATAGCCCCCCGCACGGATAATGCGACTCAGATCAAATATCTTCATCATACCCTCCCTCTGCTCTGCCCCTCTGGGGCGCAAAATTGACCTTCCTCAAACAATAAAATTTATGAGACTCAGAAACTTGTCCGTAAAGACTGAATTTTTATGTAAAGAATCAGCCCCTTACGATTCGCGACCCTAATATGGTCCTTGACGGTCTTAACGAATTGGTAGGTACTGAGGTTGTATGGTGTTCAATACCGGAGAAGGGGTTCCCCTTTAATGGTACGCCTCAGGATGAGGCAACGGAGCCAGAATGGCACCGTGTAACGCAAGTAGCGAAAGGAAAATGCCATGTTGTCGGTCAATACCAATAACGCTGCGCTTACGGCGCAACGTAATCTCTCCACAAATAGCGATATGGCGTCGAGCTCGATTGCGCGGATGTCCTCGGGCACCCGCATCGTCAAGCCTTCAGACGACGCCTCGTCCCTCGCCATCAGCAACAAGCTCCGTGCGGATATCGCCGCGCTTGAGCAAGCTGGTCGCAACGCCTCGCAAGGGTCGTCCCTGCTGCAGGTGGCCAACGGTGCCTACGACCGCATCGGCGACATGCTCGCCCGTATGAAGGTTCTGGCCACGCAGGTCATCAACGGTACGCTGGGTACCAACGAGCGCCTGTTCGCCCAAGAGGAATTCACCTCCCTGCGCACACAGATCACCAACACCGCTTCGCAGACGCGTTTCGGTTCCGTGAACCTGCTGTCCGGTGGTGGTGGTCAGTACGCCGCAGCTGGTGCAGTTACCGCCGTAACCACCAACAGCACGGCCAACCTGAGCGATCTGACCAACGGTAACGCTGGTCTGTTGACCTCCGGTAACGCGCAAAACGACTACTTTACCACCACGTCGTTCACCAACGCGGCAACGGATAACGGCACGGTCAATTCCGGCTATGTCCATGGCGCGGTGACGGACATCAATGTGGTGATCTCCGGTCAAGCCTTCCAGATCTCCATGAAAGTCGGCAATCAGACCTTCGTGGGCCGGATCGACAGTGTGACGCAGGCTGCCAACAGCGTGATTACGCTGTCCAGCACGGTCAACTCGGCCAACACCATTCAGATGGAAGTGACCAATGCGGTTGGTACCAGCTTCACTGAAGCGGTGCGCGCTCGCGTTGAAACCGGTCTGCGCACCTTGCTTGGTGGGGCAACCTTTACCGCCATCAACACCAACGGCGCGGAAGACAACGGTTTCACCGGTGTCGGCTCGACCATCGGTGTGACGCAGAACGGCGCCACCGTTCCGGTGAAAGCCGGTGCGGGTACCGAAGCCGGGACCTACACCATGCAGTACGTCTCCACCGGTAACGAAACCGCCGCGGGCGCGTCGGGTTACTCGACAACGGGTGACGATCGTCGTGGTACGGGCTTCTTCGTCCTCACCAACGGTGCCAATACCTGGACCGTCGATCAGAACGACATCCAGATCGTTGGTAACGAAGGGTCGGCCGGTTCTTACGGTATCGTAACCTTCGGCAACGGTCTGCAAGCCTATATCGCCATGAACGCGACAGCGGCTGACTCGTTCGACCGCGGTACCAGCTCGGCTGCCACGTTCCGCTTTGATGTGGGCACGGGTGGCGGCGTGGAGCTGTCCTTCCAGGTGTCGGACAACGCGCAGGATCAGGCCAGCATCAGCTTCAGCTCGGCGACAGCCGCTTCGCTGGGTCTGGACGGTCTGTCCATCGCTGACGTGACCTCGGCGGCGACAGCCAGTGCCCGTATCGATACGGCCATCAACATCGTCAATACCGCTCAAGCCGGTATCGGTGCGTTGCAGAGCCGTTTCGAGTACATCCAGTCGACCATTTCGACCACTGTTGAGAACGTGTCCGCTGCCCGCGGCACCTTCCGCGACGTCGACATGGCTGCTGAGATGACGGCGTACACACGCTCGCAGACCCTGATGCAGGCCTCAATCGCCATGCTCTCGCAGGCGAACCAGATGCCGCAGCAGCTCCTGCGTCTGCTCCAGTAGTCTGATCTTAATCGGTAAGGTCCCCGGGTTGCCACTGCGGCAACCCGGGAATACCGGCAAAAAGATACGACGAGGTAAACGATGGTGAACCCGATCTCATACCCAGGAGTGACAGCCGATCCGGCGTCCCGACTTGGGTCCGGCGTGAGTGGTGGTACAGCGCCAGCTAAAGTTGATGTACCCCAGGCGACTGAACCCTCAGCCGCCCAGATTGAACAGAAAGTTGCCCTGAAGGTTGCAACGGCCGCTGCCCCGCTTGTTGGTGGTGGGCAATCTCTTGCCCCGCCCCTGACCAGCCTCGCCCTGTGGCGTGACGGCGAGAGCGGTATGCAAGTGGCTGTTGTACGCGACCGCGTCAGTGGTCAGGTGGTTGAGCAGTTCCCGACAGAGCGTGCCCGCCGCCTTGCTGCCATGGTCCGCCAGCAGGAGATTTTGGCCCAGGAATTGCAGCGTCAAGCCGGGGGAGAACCCTCGATTGACGTAAAAACCTGAGGAATATCAATGAGCAGCGTATCGACCAGCAATATAGGCTTTGGCGGCATCTCCACCGGGAGCAACGGCCAGACCCAGCTGAGCGGGACGCTCTTTGGCGTTGATATTAATGATCTGATTGACTCGCTTGTCCAAGCCAAGTCGATCCCGAATATCCAGCGTGAAGTCAAAATTACCAGCAACACGGCCAAGCTGTCCGCCTATTCCGAGCTGGAATCAAAGCTCAAGGCGCTTGAATCAGCGGCCGCGACTTTGCGCAATCCCCGCGTTACAACAGGAACAGCCGACGCGTTTGATGCCAAGCGCACCCAAAGCCGCGCATCCGGCACGATTCAGGCAAGCGATCTGTACGGTGTAACGGCCGCCAACGGCACCGCCAATGGCACCTATAGCATTACCATCAATCGCATCGCCCGTGCGGACACCATCAGCGGCAGCGGTACGCCTGTGATTGCCGACGCTACCACCGCCACGCCTCTGTCGGTGAGCGGAAATCTGGTGCTGGAGGGCACCAATATCGCCGTTACCAATACAATGACGCTCACACAGATCCGTGATGCCATTAACAATGCCAGCGCCACGACCAAAGTGAAAGCGAGCATTGTGCAGGCTACCACAGGCGATGTCCGGCTGGTCTTGAAGCATACCCAAACTGGTAACGCCATCGCACTCGCGGATGACCAGAGCGGTACCCTGCTGACCGATCTTGGCTTGGCCGCCTCTGGCGCCACAGATACTTCTCTGTCGGCGGAGCTTGTACTTGACGGCATTACTGCTATTCGCGCGACCAATAGCGTGAACGATCTGATTACCGGCGTCAGTATTGAGCTGTTTCAAGCCGATGCGGGCAAACCCATCACGCTGACAATTGACGACGATCTTGAAGGTATCAGCGAATCTGTTGCCAGCTTCATTACCGCCTACAACGAGGTGGCCAGCTTTGTTCAGGCGCAGCGTGCGACGAATTCTGAGGGCACGGTCGGCGAAGACCAGTTGCTCTATAATGACGGGCTAATGCAGTCCGCTTATCGCTCGCTTCAGTCCGTGATTGGTAGCGGGGCCAGCGGCGTCCCCAGCGGCGCGCTGAAGAGTCTGCGTGATATTGGCATTGATCTTGACCAGAACGGTAAGCTCAACGTATCCGACAATAGTAGATTTGAAGATGCCCTGTTGACTAACCTTGATGAAGTGCGCGCCCTGTTCGGCTTTTCCAGCAGCGCCAGTACGGGCTTTGATGTGGTCAACCGGCCGGATAACGTCCGCTCTGAAATCATGGGCCGCGAGGTAATCGTACGAGTCACCGCCACAGATGGTTCGGGTGTACCGACTGCCGCTGAATTTGAGATCGATGGCATTGTAACCGCGGCAACCATTGAGAACGGTTTTATTAAAGGGCCAACCGGGTCTTATTATGAGGGATTTGCTCTCGGCTATAGCGGTGGTGTGGTCAGTGGTCCGCCCTATACTGGTACCTTCACCCCCACTCAGGGTATCGCCGACCAGATTGCCGCTGCGCTGGAGCCAGTGTTAAACGCCTCGACGGGCTCGCTCAAGGCCGCCAAGGATGTCCTGACTGCCACCAATACCCAGATCGAGACCCAGATTACCACGCTGACCGATCAGCTGGATATCTATCGGGCCCGCCTCACCTTGCAGTTTCAGGCTGCCCAACAGGCTATTCAGGCCTTCGAAAGTCAAAAGAACTCGATCCTCTCATTCGCCGATAGTCTTAACGGCAACTAAGTATGAACCGCCACGACCAGGATGGTAATAACATGACGGCACATCACGGATACTCCAGTTACTCGTCAAACAGTGCCCGCTATGCCACCCCCGGCATGCAGGTTGCCCTGCTACTGGCCGCAGCCGCCCGCCATATGGAAACCGCCCGCGACTGTATTGACCGTGGTGAGATTGAGAACCGTTTCAACGCCACGGAAAAATGCGCAGTAATCCTGAGCGGTCTGCGTGGGTGTCTGGACCGTAGCACCCCGGAAGCCAATGCGATGGCCACCACACTGGATACCTATTATGGTCGCCTCCTGGCCTTCCTCACCCAGATCAATGTCAAAAATGACCGTGTCCTGTGCACGGCTGTGATCGACTCCCTACGCACCATGTCATCAACCTGGCGTGAGATACAGGCCCGCGCCGATGCCGAGGCCCGCTCCTCGCTCACCTCGCCGCCTAGTGATCCGGCTGGCGGCGGTCAGGTTTCAGCCTGATCGGATCTGCTTCAACAAGCAAAAAGCCGGGATGCGTCCCGGCTTTTTTCTGTCTCTCAATCAGATTTACTTGAAGGCGTCCTGTGTGCGCAAGACAGCTGGGCCGATCAGCACAATAAACAGCGGCGGCAAAATAAACAGGATCATCGGCACTGTCATCACGGCCGGCAGACGGGCGGCTTTCTCTTCCGCCTTCATGATGCGCTCGTTACGCATTTCTGCGGAGAGTACACGCATGGAGACGGCGAGCGGCGTACCATATCGCTCGGTTTGGATCAGTGTACTGACCAGAGAGCGCGTGCCCGGCAGCGGGCAGCGATCCGACAGATTTTGCAGTGCCTTGCTGCGCTGTGGCATGAAGCCAAGTTCAACGGCTGTGAGACCAAACTCATCAGCCAGATCGGGATGCGCATCGGATAGCTCCTGCGAGACACGTTCAAAGGTGGCATCCAGACTCAATCCAGCTTCCGCACAGATGACGAACAGATCAAGCCCATCGGGCAGTGCGCGCGACAGCCGCCGCATGCGTGCCTTGGTGAGACGGCTAAGTACCAGAGCGGGAATAAGGCCAGTCACAATACCGCACGTCAGAGTAGCAATCAGCAAGTTATTGCCCGTTGTATCCCAGACGCGCAGCACATAAAACGCGAAGAAGCCCAAGGCCCAGCCCATCAGCGGGGCGACCAGACGGAAGAAGGTGAACAGAAAAATGGCGTCTTTGTTGCGAAAACCGGCGTGGATCAGATCACTGGAAGCTGACTTGGCGGCATCGCTCGGAAGCAGCTTGAATTTCTCGACAACGGTCTTGGCAAGCTCGGCAGTCTCACGCCCTTTTTCCTTGCCGTATCCCATTTCGGAGCGGAGGTCTTTGCGGCGCTGCTCCAGCATTTTCAGGCGGCGATCAACCGAATTATCCTGAATCAGGCTGATCCATATCCCGGCAATCACGACAATTGCGAGAACGCCCAAGACCATGAGCAAGTTGTTCGGTTGAGAGAAAAATTCGCCCATTATGAACTCAGTAGTCGAAGTTAACCATGCGGTACATGATATAGTACCCCATGAACATGATAGCGCAGCCCTTAAGGGCCATGCTGACACCGCGCGGATCCTTGTACAGCATACTGCCATAGTCCGGATTCACGACATTGATTAGGACCGCCATGATAAATGGCAAGCCGCCAATGATATATGCACTCGCCCGCGCTTCGGATGACAGGGCACGAATTTTAAGTTGGAGTGCGCGGCGTTTGCGCAGCAGTTCACCAAGGTTGGACAGTGTCTCGGCCAAATTACCGCCGGTCTCGCGCTGGATCGACATGGCGACGATCATGAACTTGTACTCGGGAGAGTCGATGCGCTCGGCCACTTCCCACATGGCTGTCTCGACCGACTGACCAAGCTTGACGGCATCGGTAATACGCCGGAACTCAATCCCGATTGGGTCCGGAAACTCCCGCCCGACAGCATTCACGGACTCCAGAAACGGAAGGCCGGAGCGCAAGCCGCGCACAATCAGATCAATTGCATCAGGAAACTCTTTCATGAATTTATTGACGCGGCGATTACCCATGATGGAAATGACTTTGATCGGGATCAACAAGGCAACCAGCAGGCCGGCCAGCAAGCACACCATCGGATCGAGCGTAAAGCCAATGCGGAGCATTAGCGCTATGCCCATGAAGGTCGCAATCACAACCAGCAGGAACTCGGCGATGGTAATATCCTTGCCTGTTCGGCGAAGTTTGATCCGTAGCTTGTCGGGATTGGGCAGGATCCGGCGTAGAAACGCGTCCACCATCGGATTACTGCTAAGCTGAATATCGCGGCGAACACTGGCCTTGCCTTTGGGGGCACGCTCATCCGGTGCGCCTTCCCCGCGCTTAAGTCTCTTATCAATCGCCTTGGCGCTCGGGTCCCCACCACCACCCATGAACGCAAAGCCGATTAGCACAACAATCAGCGTTGCGCCGATAGAAATCACATAAGGAACAGACTCCGGACCGATCACCATCAGCTTCCCATCGCCTCCATCAGTTCCTTATCCAGACCATAGTAGGCCGCACGGGCGAGAAAATGAGGGCGAACACCCGTGCTAACGAACTCGCCTAGAATCTTGCCGTTCTCATCTTCACCCTTGAATTGATAGGTAAAGAGGTCTTGCATGGTGATTACGTCACCTTCCATGCCCACAATCTCAGAGATGTAGGTAATACGGCGCATACCATCACGCATACGGCTGATCTGCACGATCATATGGATCGCGGAGGAAATCTGTTGCTTCACAGCCTTAGACGGCAAGTTCATCCCTGCCATACCCACCATGTTTTCGATACGCATGATGGCCTCACGCGGACGGTTGGCGTGACACGTTGCCAGCGAGCCGTCGTGACCTGTGTTCATGGCCTGCAGCATATCCAGCGCTTCAGCGCCACGAACCTCACCAAGGATGATACGGTCCGGACGCATACGCAATGAGTTCTTGACCAGATCGCGCATCGTGATTTCACCCTCGCCTTCCAGATTGGCGGGGCGGGTTTCAAGACGAACCACGTGTGGCTGCTGTAACTGCAATTCGGCTGCGTCTTCCACGGTTACAATACGCTCACCCGAGTCAATTGTCTGGGAGATGGCATTGAGAAGTGTGGTTTTACCAGATCCGGTACCACCGGAGATCACGATGTTGAGGCGGGAGCGACCGGCAATCCGCAGGACAGCAGCCATCGCGCTGGAAATGTTATTCTGCTTTTCCATAACGTCGAGCGAAATTTTCTTTTTGGAAAATTTACGGATCGAGATGGACACGCCATCAATCGCCAAGGGCGGGATAATGATGTTGACGCGACTACCGTCCTTGAGGCGGGCGTCAACCAGCGGCGTGCTTTCATCAACACGGCGGCCAACCGCTGTCACAATACGCTGGGCCACACTCATCGCGTGGGCATTGTCGCGGAACTGGGCCTCCGATAGATCCAGCTTGCCCTTGCGTTCGACATAAATCTGCTTGGGCCCATTGACCATGATATCGGTGACGGTTTCATCGGCCAGTAGCGGCTCGAGCGGCCCCAGACCGAGCATGTCGTCGAGCATCTGCTCGATAAGCTCTTCACGCTCAGAGGCATTGAGCTGCAGCTTCTGTTCGGCCAGAATTTCTGCGGTAATCGGAAAAATTTCCTTGCGGAGCTGCTCACGCGGCAGGTTCGCCGCCGCCGATGTATCAATTCGCTCCAGAAGAACCTGCTGAATCTTGGACTTGGCAAACTCAACATTTGTCTTGTTGGCCGCCATGCGCTGCAAACGCTGCTGGGCCAACTCTGTCGCCGACGGCCCCGCACTATCCTCTGCCTTGCTCTTGATGCGCTCAACTTGCTGTTGCTCCATCGCCGCTTTGGTTTGTGCGGCAATGATGGCACGCTCACCGGCCTCTTCGGCTAACCGCTGCAGGGATTCCGGCGACACCTGCTGCCCGGCGAGCACTTCGGCTTCGGCCGCCTGCTGCATCTGATCGACCAGATTGGAGAGAAGCTCCTGCTGATTACTCAGCGAGAGTTCATCAATCTCGCTAATCATCAGGTCCTTCATGGTCGCTTTGACTTCCTTAGCCAACTGGGCGCGGTCCAGCGAGGCAATCGTCAGCGGATCCAGACGGTACTTAATTTCCGGCAAAACTTTCTCGGCCAAAGTCGGAATGATAATCCGATCGGCCAGAATACCAACCAGATTACGCTGATCGAGCAGCGTCATGCGGTCCAGCTCGGGACCGAGCAACTGGCTAAGGCTGTTTTTGATCTCGCGGGCCAGCTCGGGACGCGTCAGTGAAGCGACAGTCGTGGGGCCAAGCCGCTGGCGCAAGGCGGGCAACGCCTTCTCAGCAACTGCGGTAATGTCTGCCGACGCCGCTGGCGCAGCTGAGCGCTGCGCCGGCTTCGGGGTCGCGGGCTGGTCACCCGACTCTTTATCCGGTTTGCGTCCGCCGAAAAACATTCTGACTACCCCTTCTTGCCGAGCAGACGCTCAAGCAATCCGCCGCCGGACGCAGCGACTTTAATCGCCTGCCCCGCCATAATTCCTGCGACTGCCCGCATCGACTTTGTAATAATCGTATGCGGAGCTTCAGAAACCACAGACTTACCCTTATTCGCACTCACCTTGATGGTGCGGGCATCGTTGGGAACCAGAACTTCCAGCTTGGCCTTTGCGCTGCGTTCGAAAGTAGCGCGGCTGATCTGGGCATCGCCTTCTCCAACCCGGCCCGCTATAACATGAATTTGCCCGGTTGGGGCCAGACTGGAGATCGCCGCGCTGATACGTTGTGTATCCCGAATACCGGCCAGAGTGAGATCGGTCACGATGAAAACATGATCGGCGTTGACCAGCAGACGACGATGCCGCGGGATCAGCGAGCGCGGCATGTCGATCACAATGTGATCGTATTCACCGCGCAGCTCCTTAAGGAGCGCCATCGGCCCCGCGGTGTCATAGTCGATGATCTCTTCCAGAGAGTCTTCACAACAGAACACCGCCAGATTATCGCTCTCTTTGACCATGGAGCTGTTAATCAGCAGACTATCCATGCGATCGGGATTGCTCAGCACCTCGCGCAGTCCTCGCGGCGGCTCCAGATCAAGCGCCAGGTCACAGTTTCCATACTGCAGATCAAGGTCGATCAGGGCAGTCTTCTGACCGAGTTCATGCGCCAACACCCATGCGGCATTAACGGCTACAGTAGTCGTGCCGACCCCCCCGCGTGCCCCGACCAGAACGTAAACATGACCGGCTTTTGCCTGTTTATCATCTTTGGCAGAATCACGCGCTACCAATAGCGGTGAAATGGCATCACGCAAAGACACGCTGTTGAGCGGCTTAACCAGATAGTCAGCCGCACCGGCTTGAATCATGCTGCGATAAAAGCCGACATCGTTAGCCGAACCAATAGTAAGGATCCGACTGCGGCTGCCACAGACTTTGACCAACTGGGTAATGGCTGCCGCTGGGTCGTCTACATTATCAGTATCCGCAATCATAATCGCCGGTACGCGGCCACGCGATACAGCCTGTATTACCGTTGCGATATCAGTGCTGACAACAGTTCCCGCCGGCCAGCCCTGCCCCTTGGCACAGGCCACCGCCGCCTCGAAGGTTTCCGGATCCTGCACGGCGGCCAGAAACTCTGGGTGAATTTGCAGGCCCTTAGAGCCACCATCTGAACGCATCATATCCCTCGCTGTCCATTAATTCTCTGAGACGTTATCCGTTTCTGAAAGCGGGCGGATGGAATCGGTACGATAGCGAACCTCACCATGCAGAACTGCATTGCCAACCGGAGCTGGTGCCACCTGCCCAGCGACGAGATCCCGAGGATTGGCAACCATGGCTGAAAGATTGGTGCGATCCGAACAGCCAAAGTTGGGTGACGGCTGGCTTCCGAAGGAATCATACTTGTGGAAGTCCCAGTTCGGGCACTTGGGCGCGAGGGCAACCAGATGATCAACAGCAACACGCAGGCTCTCGTCGCGATAGTCCGGTAATGCCACCGGGGCCGTTGGATAACCATGAGCCTTGAGCCAGCCCGTCAGCGCCTGCTGGCGCAGCGAGGCCACGCGATTACGTGCGGGGGCCTTCTCCACCATCACCACAACGCCGGTCTCGAACACCGCATTGTTGAGAAAGTTCTTGAGATACGCCTGCTCATCCGCCGTCAGCATGGCTGAACTCGTGCTAAAGGCCACCGCATGAACGGAGCGCGTGGGCGCAACATTAATCTGCTTATCGGCGTACACCGGGGTTGGCTCAGGCAAGCGGCTTTGCATATGTCGCTCCCACTCTGCACAGCCACTCAGGCCGAAGGCGCTCAAAACCAGCAGACTGGTGGTCAGGAAATTCTTGCTCATAGGTCTCTCTCCTTACTGAACGACATAGCCGACATCGCCGACCAAACCACCCTGCGCCGCCACATTCGGCACCGGGCGCGCCGTCGGAACCGGAGCCGGCGTTGGCACTTCACTGTTCAGACGACCATTAAGCCAACGATCAATATCATTTGGCGGAACAAACCCGTCAGTTGGCACCATAACCTGACTGGCGTTAACCGGCTTAACCAGATAGGGGGTCACCACAATCACCAGCTCCGTCTCATTGCGACGATAGCGGTCCGAACGGAACAACGCACCCAAGATCGGCAGATCACCCAAGCCCGGATACTTGTCGATATTCTGCGAGAGATTGTTCTGCAGCAACCCGGCAATAGCAAAACTTTGCCCCGAACCAAGCTCTACGCTGGTTTCGGCCCGACGAGTCAGGATGCCAGGGATAGAGCCGCCGGAGAAGCTGACCGCACCGGAATCATCACGCTGGCTCACCTCGGGGCGTACACGCAAGCTAATGCGCCCACCTTCAAGCACTGTCGGCGTAAAGGCAAGAGAGACACCATAGGGGCGGAACTCAATCGTGATATTACCGCTACCATCCGGTACGGGGATGGGAAACTCACCACCAGCAAGGAAGCTGGCTGTTTCACCCGACAAGGCTGTCAGGTTTGGTTCCGCCAGAATAGTGGCATAGCCATCGGTCACCAGCGCATCCAGAGCCGCAGTGATGGTTGTCGCCCCCCAAGTCGCCCCTAGACCACCAGTTCCGGCAGCCCCCACCAATGTAACACCAGCATCAAACCCGAAGCTCAAATCGACATCGCCGAGAACCGAGGGGTTGGCTACGTTCGTGCCAATACCAAGATCCTTAGTCGACCCGCGCGAAACCTCAGCGATCCGCACCCGGATATTCACCTGATTGGAACTGGAGACCTGCAGGCGATTGATGACGAATGAATCAATCACATTCTGCAAATCGGCCGAGGTCCGCAGGTCGCGGGTCACAGAGGTTGGAAGATAACGAATGGCAATCCGGGCGATATCCTGTGCGAGCGAGGTATTATCGACCTTACCCGACAGCATGATCATGTCGCGCACCTGCGAAATACGTACATCATCCGACTTGGTCAGATCACGGATAGCCGACCGCAGAGCTCCCAGATTGTAGCCAACAACAATCGTGCTTTTAACGACGACGTTATCCTCTGAATCTACTGCGTAAAACGAGGTCGACCCCGGCGCACGACCAAAGATATAAACCACGGTCGAGGATTTGACCTGCACATCGGCTACCTCAGGATCGGCAACAAAAATCGACGTGGCAGCCGCAGGCAACTGAACAACTTTACCCTCCTGCAGCACCACATTAATCACATCGGTCGATTCCACGCTGACCGGGCCATCCGCCACGGGCGCAGGTGCATCCATTGAACTCGCGTATGCGGGAGTAGCAAAGCTACCCAACATGAGGGCAAGAGCAAGACCAGCAACCTTGATAGACTTAAGCATGACAGACTCCACTTATTTCGTCAGTTCAGTTGATTTGGTGGTCCCACGGATGAGCTGCACGGAGCCAGCTGTGCCCTGCGAGTCCGACCCCGCCGGTGGCGCAATAATCTGGCTGAGATCACTATCAATCGTAAACGTACGCGGATCCGCCATCGTATCGGTCGTTACATCCGTATTCTCGGATGCGGCCAAAGGACGAAGCAGCAGGCGCAGTTCACCCATACGCTGGAGCAGGGCAATTTTCTCAGCCTGCTCTGGCGTGGCCTCCAGAGTCACGCCACGAGCAACCGCCGGGGTCTGATCCTGATCACCAACGCGCTGATCGACAGCAATAACGCGAAGACCGTGCATAACCGTCTCACTGGCACGATGGGACACGCCCTGACCAGCAGCATTAGGAAGCTGCACATCATGCGAGAGAAGAAGATCAACCTGATCGCCAGGGAAGACAAAGCCCGACACCCCTGTACTCTCATTAACCGTAATGCTGATAGCACGCATGCCTGGCTTTAGGACCGCCGCGAGAAACCCGCTTTCACCCCGCTTGATCAGGTTGCCGAGCACCATCGGCTCACCCGAACGCACACCAGTACGGACCACCGCACCGGCATAGTCGGCAAGCGTCGCCTTACCCTCAGCGATATGAGAAACCGGATCAACACTCTCCGTCGGCCACGGACGGAAGGTCAGCATACTATCCTGAATCAGGGTACCCGCTGGTAGATCCTTGGCCGCTACCATAACCGAGGTCGAGTTGGCTGGAGCTGACCGCTGTGGCTCGGTGACCACGGCCGTTTGTACGGGCTCGGTCGCCCCCTGCTGCATCAGCCGGGTGAAATAAAAGACACCACCGGCGATTAGCGCGGCAATCAACATGACAACAATCAGTCGGCGACCCATGAAACTCCTCCGATCACACTCTCACTGTAATTCCTAAGTGCTCTAGAATACTTAGGAAAACGTAAACCCCTCCCAGCGCAATCGCAACCCCATATGGCACAGGCTGCCTGAGAATACTGAAATCTGTTGCTGGATCAGCCTTTAGCGCACGTTTCTTTCTCAACCATGCGCGTGACATATATATCACAGAAACAAAACCACCGGCGAGGACTGTATAAAACAGGAATGCAACAGCTCCGCTAATTCCCGCCCAAAAGGCAACCACGGCCAAGAGCTTGACATCACCACCACCCAAAAACCGAAATTGGAAAAGGAGCGCCCCGATAAAAAAGAACAGAAGCAGAGCCATAATGCTGCTGAACCAGTGAAAATCAGGTTGCGTCGCCCCATAGGCCAGCCCCAGAATGAGCAGACTCAAATTGAGCCAGTTCGGGATAATGAAATGACGAATATCAATTAGCGCTGCCGTCAGCAGAGCCACAAACCCCGTACAGACCAGAGCCAATTGGGCAATCAGGCCGAGGGACATTTCAGGAAGAACGAGAAACAACGACAACCCCACACTCGAATAACGAGAATAGATTAGGGTAGTTCGTTATTATTGCGAATTAACTTCACGAGCATGTCGTGCAACGAAGAAAAATGTTGCACAAAAAACACAAATCAAAATCACGTCAAATTACTGGCGACGCTATCAAAAAAGTTGGCTTTCAAATTCGATCCAACCAACGATACCGCACCGATTACTACCCCGGCAATCAAGGCGGCCATTAGACTATATTCAATTGCTGCCGAGCCAGACTCGTCGCGCAGGAGCTCGCTATAGAAACAGGATGAATTCATAACGCCACCTTTCCGGTCAAGCCAGCAAAAAGGGGCATACGAGATACTCCCCGCATGCCCCTGTTTTGTTGCTCAACCGACCATTATGTCAGGTTGCTGGCGACCTTGTAGAAGGAATTCTTCAGGTTGGTACCGATCAGGCTGACGGCAGCGATGATCACAACGGCGATCAGAGCGGCGATCAGGCCGTATTCGATCGCGGTTGCACCAGACTCATCCTTCATAATCTTGGTAATCGTGGTCATAGTATACTCTCCTCTGTTGCAGCGTTGGCAGAACCAACTCTGCCAAAAACACCCGATGTCTTATAACACCATTTTCCGGCTAATGACAGGTTAAATTGTGGCAGGATTGGGGCAGAATTACGTTTCGACTTTAAGACAAACAAGCCAAATATACACCCCAACTTACGCAAATTATTAAAAATCAGCCAGTTACATGGCCCTAGTTGGTTAATAGGCCAATACCAGTTTGGCAGCCCCCGCCCTAATCATGGCGTCAGACGATTATTTTTCAGAAGTTTTCCGTAACAGATACTCCAGCTTCTGCACCGCCAACCGCCCCAAAGCGGCCTCGCCAGCACTGGCCGGGCCCTGAATCACCGCCTCCCGGCCACTGGCAGGGTCAATCGCGGTAACCCGCACCAAAGAACCAAGTTGCTGAAATTCAACATAATATCCCTGATCGGCCATAGCCGAGCCTCCCGACTCATTCTTAGTATAGACGCCAACAAGGAGATTACCATGGCTTCCCGCGCCGCTTTTGACTGGCAAGACCCGCTGCTGCTGACCGAAACGCTCAGCCCGGAGGACTGCGCCATGATGGATACGGCGCGCGACTATTGTCAGGATAAGCTCCAGCCCCGGATCCTGGACGCCAATCGCACGTCGAGCTTTGATAAAGATATTTTGACCGAGATGGGCGCCCTAGGCCTGCTCGGCGCTACGATTGAGGGTTACGGCTGTGCGGGTGCAAGCTACACCGCCTATGGCCTGATTGCGCGTGAGGTCGAGCGGGTGGACAGCGCCTACCGTTCAGCCCTCTCCGTACAATCTTCCCTCGTTATGTACCCCATCGCCACCTTTGGTACTGACGAACAGAAGCAGACCTGGCTGCCCGGCATGGCTAAGGGCGAAATTATTGGCTGCTTTGGCCTGACCGAGCCGGATGGAGGCTCTGATCCATCCTCCATGCGTACGCACGCGCGGCGCAATGGCAAGAACTGGATTTTGAATGGCAGTAAAATGTGGATCACCAACTCGCCGATTGCCGATGTTGCGGTGGTCTGGGCCAAGGATGATGAAGGGGACATTCGCGGTTTTCTGGTCGAAACCGACCGTAAAGGTTTTTCGGCCAGCGAGATTCACGGTAAGTTTTCGCTGCGCGCCTCCATCACGGGCGATATCGGCTTGGCCGATGTCGAAATTCCCGAGAGCAATATGTTCCCCGATGTGAAAGGACTGAAAGGCCCGTTCAGCTGCCTGAATATGGCACGTTACGGCATTGCCTGGGGCAGCCTCGGCGCGGCAGAGTTTTGCTGGCACACCGCGCGCGACTATGTACTGGATCGTAAGGTGTTTGGCCGCCCCCTCGCCCACAATCAGCTTATTCAGCTCAAACTGGCTAATATGCAAACCGAAATCACGCTGGGCCTGACAGCCGCCGCACGGCTTGGTGCGCTGATCGACAGTGGCCGCGTGCTACCCGAAGCGATCAGCCTGCTCAAACGCAACAACTGTGGCAAGGCGCTGGAGATTGCCCGCGTAGCGCGCGATATGCTCGGCGGCAATGGCATCAGTGATGAATATGGCGTCATTCGCCACATGCTGAACCTTGAAGCGGTGAACACCTACGAGGGCACGCATGACATTCATGCGCTTATTCTGGGACGAGCCATCACCGGCATCGCGGCGTTTAGCTGATGAAACTTCTCCACACTGAAACCGCTGACGGCCTGCGCCTACCAGGCTTTTTATGTGAAACCCCGAGCGATACGGGCCTGCTGCTTATTCACGGCATGGGTGGCTGCTTTATCGAGAACCCCTATGCTCAAGTGCTGGCCGAAGAGTTACCCAAAGCAGGCATCAACTTTCTTTATGGCCATAACCGCGGCTATAGCAGCATTAATGATATCCGCACAACGACGCGGGACGGCAACAACTGGCGTGCCATCAAACGCACAGGCCGCGCCTATGAGCGCTTTGCTGACTGCGTATACGATATCACCGCATGGCTACATGAGGCGCGCAGGCTGGGCTGGAAGAAAATCTTTATCGCCGGATATAGTCTTGGCGGCCCCAAGCTGGTTTACAGCCTGCCCCAACTGACGGGTGATGATATCAAAGGCTTTGCCCTGCTCTCGGCAGCTGATATGGTAGGCCTTGGCAAGAAAGACCCGAGTTACCAACGACTGTTGGCGGATGCCAGGCAGAATGTAAAATCTGGCGAACTGCTGAAGCTACTGAATGGTCAGTTTTGGGGTGAGGACGCCCTGCTCAGCAGCCAGACTTTCCTTGATCTTTTTGAAGAAGGTGGTCCGGCTGATATTCTGCCACTTTACCGTAAACCTGTGTGCATCCCTGCCCTCGCTACGATCAAGCAGCCGCTACTCATTCTCTTTGGCGAACGGGACGATGTCGCAATAGACGATATCCCAACAGACTTGGCCAACTTTGTTGCTCAGGCGAAAAACGCCAAGAAGATTACCACTAAGATCATCGCTGGTGCCCCACACAGCTATGAAAACCATGAGCAAGAATTAGCTGAAACACTCGTGCATTGGATCAAGGACTGCCTATGACCTTCAAAGCCATTCTGTGGGACTGCGACGGGTGCCTGATCGATAGCGAGGCGATTGCCTGCGGTCATGCGGCGGATGAGCTGACGCAAGCCGGGTATCCGATTACAATGCACGATTTTGTGGTGCGCTTTGCCGGCAAGACCCGCGCCGATATTTATGCCATCGTCAAAGCCGAAACAGGGATTGACCTGCATGAGCGTATCGATCTGGCGCAGACACGCCTTGAACGCCGGGCGCGCTTTGAGCGTGAGTTGCAGGCAATTGATGGGATTCATGACGCGCTGATGGCTCTTGACCACTTACCTATGGCCATTGCCAGTGGCAGCGAGTTTGAGCGGCTGGAGCACACGCTTAAGCTAACAAACCTGTTTGACCGTTTTATGCCGCATATTTATAGCTCGGCGCTGGTGCCGCACGGCAAGCCTGCGCCAGATGTTTTCTTCTACGCGGCAAAACAACTAGGCGTTGCGCCGACGGACTGTCTGGTGATTGAGGACAGCGAAAACGGCGTGCGCGCGGGCAAGGCCGCGGGCATGACCGTGTTTGGCTTTACCGGGGGCAGCCATGTGCCTGACCCGCTGGCCCATGCCGCTATTTTACGCGACCTAGGCGCGGATGAGGTGTTCCATCATATGTCCGCCCTGCCGATGCTCTTGCAACCTGTACCTGATTTACTTGAGGAAGCGCTATGACCCGTGATCGTATGGAATTTGACGTCCTGATTGTTGGTGGCGGCCCCAGCGGCCTTGCCTGCGCCATTCGCCTCAAGCAGATTAATCCCGAGCTCTCAGTCTGCCTGATTGAAAAAGGTTCTGAGATTGGCGCACATCTTCTAAGTGGCGCTGTGTTTGAGCCGCGTGCGCTGGATGAGCTGATCCCCGACTGGAAAGCCAAAGGCGCACCGCTAGAGGTGCCGGTGGTGATGGACAGCTTCGTCTACCTCACCCAGCGCCATGCTTTTCGTTTCCCCCTCACCCCGCCGCAGATGCACAATCATGGCAATTACATCATCAGCCTTGGCGAACTGGCGCGTTGGCTGGCCAAGCAGGCCGAAGAGCTGGGCGTGGAGATTTATCCCGGCTTTGCCGCCGCCGAGGTACTGTACGAAAATGGCCGCGTGATTGGTGTGGCAACCGGCGATATGGGTATCGGCAAAAACGGCGAGCACACTGCCCGCTATACGCCGGGAGTGGAACTGGTAGCCAAGCAGACGATTTTTGCCGAGGGCTGCCGTGGCTCTCTCACCAAAACATTGTTCGATAAATTCGATCTGCGCAAAGACTGCCAGCCACAGACTTATGGTCTGGGCATCAAGGAGCTATGGCAGGTGCAGCCCGAACGCTTCAAGCAGGGTCATACCGTGCACAGTGTGGGCTGGCCGATGGACAGCAAAACCTACGGCGGCAGCTGGGTCTATCACTGGAAGGATAACATTGTCTCGATCGGCTTTGTGGTGGGGCTGGATTACACCAACCCTTCGCTCTCGCCGTTTGAGGAGATGCAGCGCTTTAAAACCCACCCGAAAGTGCGCACTCTGCTGGACGGTGGCAAGCGTATTGCTTATGGCGCGCGGGCGCTGAGTGAGGGCGGCATACAAAGCCTGCCCAAGCTCACTTTCCCCGGCGGGGTGCTGATTGGCGATACCGCGGGCTTTTTGAATGTACCAAAAATCAAAGGTAACCACACCGCCATGAAGAGCGGCATGCTGGCCGCTGAGGCGGTGGCCGAGCATCTGGCGGGCAGTGCGGGCGAAGAGGTGCAAACCTATCAGAGCAAGCTAGAAGCCAGCTGGCTGTGGGCCGAGTTGCAAGGCGTGCGCAATGTACGGCCAGCTTTCAAATGGGGCTTGTGGGGCGGCCTGCTGCTCAGTGCGCTGGATACTTACATTTTCCGGGGCCGGGCACCGTGGACGCTTCGCCATGCTCATGCAGATCACGAAACCCTGTGCAAGGCTAGTGAGTGCGAGAAAATTGCTTATCCCAAGCCGGATGGCGTGCTGACGTTTGATCGCCTGTCGTCGGTCTTTCTCTCTAATACCAATCATGAGGAAGATCAGCCCGCGCACCTGAAGCTGAAAGATGCCGCTGTGCCCGTTGCCCACAATCTTGCGCTATACGATGCGCCCGAGCAGCGCTATTGTCCGGCGGGCGTGTATGAGATTGTGCGCAATGACAAGGGCGAGCCGCGTCTGCAGATCAACGCGCAGAACTGTGTGCACTGCAAGACCTGCGATATCAAGGATCCAACCCAGAATATCAATTGGGTCCCCCCCGAAGGTGGTGGTGGTCCGAATTACGGGACGATGTAAAACTTTGGCTCTCGCAGTTGCTCTCTCACTTCGGTTGAGACAACATAGCTTTTCCACATAGCTCAGCAGTATTTGTGTAAGGTATTGGGTATGGGATATCAGCGAAATTAAAGATAAAAAAAATTTGCGATAAACTTACTCTTCAGGGATAGAAAAAATCCAATTAATCTCGGCGGGTGTCCCCCATCCATACCATTTAGGTTCAAGAAACAGTGGAGCGGGACTAATTGCAATCTCAGACTTGTTATGCTCACTAGCATATAAATACATCAGACCGCATAGTAGGCTAGAAACAGCATACATAGCGCTCTCCAATGTCGCCTCGTTAAAGTAATCAGCTCTCTGGTGCTTAACTCTATTATACGAAGTCCACCAGGCAGGAACTTCAACCCCGCCTGTTTGTGACTTTCTCCACGCAGCCCAAGGCCTAAAATTCAGCGAAAATCTCTCAGCAATAATTTCAACGTCGAAGAATTTTTTATACTTCTTGGAAATAACTGAATGATATTCGTTAATATTCTTAGGCTTTATGTCTCGATCAATTCTGAAACATATTTCCTTCGCTACGACATCAAACTCAGAAGATGCTGCCATAAGTATTCTTGCAAATTCGATTGAGTAAACACCAAAGTTACTCTTCGTAAAATCGACGTAACGCGAACATCTCAAAAGGTCATCTTCAATTGATAAGAAATATTCCCAATGCGGATATTTCATGCAAGCTCCATCACGTATCTAGGAAGCTCCGCAGCTTGCGGCTGCGGCTCGGGTGCTTGAGCTTGCGCAGCGCCTTCGCTTCGATCTGGCGGATACGTTCGCGGGTCACGTTGAACTGCTGACCGACCTCTTCAAGGGTGTGATCGGTGTTCATACCGATACCAAAGCGCATACGCAGCACGCGCTCTTCACGCGGGGTGAGCGAGGACAGCACGCGGGTGGTCGTTTCGCGCAGATTGCTGTTGATTGAGGCATCAAGCGGCATCACCGCGTTCTTGTCCTCAATGAAATCGCCCAGCTGGCTGTCTTCCTCATCACCAATCGGGGTCTCGAGCGAGATCGGCTCCTTGGCCACCTTGAGCACCTTGCGCACCTTCTCAAGCGGCATCATCAGGCGCTCGGCCAGCTCTTCCGGCGTTGGCTCGCGGCCCATTTCGTGCATCATCTGGCGGCTGGTGCGCACCAACTTGTTGATCGTCTCGATCATATGCACCGGAATACGGATGGTGCGGGCCTGATCGGCGATCGAGCGGGTGATAGCCTGACGGATCCACCATGTCGCGTAGGTCGAAAACTTGTAGCCACGGCGATATTCGAACTTATCGACCGCCTTCATCAGACCGATATTGCCTTCCTGAATGAGATCGAGGAACTGCAGGCCACGGTTGGTGTATTTCTTGGCAATGGAGATCACAAGACGCAAATTGGCCTCGACCATCTCCTTCTTGGCGCGCGAGGATTCACGCTCGCCCTTCTGCACGGTGCTGACGATACGTTTGAACTCGGTGATCGGCAGATTGGTCCGTGCGGAGACCTGACTGATCTGCTCGCGAATCTCGCCAACTTCCTTCTCAGCCTTCTCGGCGAACTTGGCCCAGTTCTTATCGAGCTTAGCCACGCGCGGCAGCCATTTGGGGTCCATCTCGTGACCCTGATAATTCTCCAGAAAGCTTTCGCGGCTGACCTTGTTATCCAGCGCCAGACGCAGCAGACGGCCTTCAAGGGTGATCAGCTGGCGGTTAAAGCCGTAGAGCTGATCGACCACCTGCTCAAGGCGGTTGTTGTTCAGGCGCACCTGATTGAGCAACTCCACCATCTTCTTCTTGAGGGTGATGTACTTCTTCTCGACCGTCTTGTCGGCTTCCTTGCCCTTGCCGGCTTCAGCCATGCGGGCTTCCTGCACCTTGGTCATCTTCTTCCAGGTGGAGGTCACTTCTTCGAAGATGCCCAGAACTTCCGGTAGCAGCTTCTCTTCCATCGCACTTAGCGACAGGGCATTCTCATCCTCATTACCTTCCTCGCCCTCACCTTCGGGCGGCACTTCTTCTTCCGCCTCTTCCTTCTCCGGCTCGGCGGGTTTGGGAATGGTATTATCTTCCATATTCTCGGGACCACCGCCAAGGGTAGCTTCGAGATCAATGATGTCACGCAAGAGCAAATCGCCCGCGCGCAGGGCTTCATGCCACTGAATAATGGCACGAATGGTCAGCGGGCTTTCGCAAATGCCGCCAATCATCTGCTCGCGGCCAGCCTCAATGCGCTTGGCGATCGCGATTTCGCCTTCGCGGCTCAGCAGTTCAACCGCCCCCATTTCGCGCAGATACATGCGCACGGGATCATCGCTGCGACCAGCGGAGTCACTGACATTCCCCGAGGATTCCTCATCCTCGGCCTCGTCCTCCGCGGTCTCGCCCCCTTCGGTCTTGGCTTTTTCTTCCAGCTCTTCAGCTTCTTCGGCTTCAACGATGGTAACGCCAAGGTCCGACAGCGCGGCCATGATGTCTTCAATCACTTCAGCCGCGACCGAGGTGGAAGGCAGCGCGGCATTCAGTTCATCGTAGGTAACATAGCCCCGCTCTTTACCCTTGTTAATGAGCTTGCGGACCGAAAGCGGCATCTTGTCCGGTGCGGCGGCGGCCTCGGGTGTTTCAGCGCCAGCTTCGGATGCGGGAGTCTTGGAGGTGTTCTTTGCCATGTGCTCTACGCCATTTCCTCTTCGCTCAGCAGCAAGGCTGCCTCAGCTTCCATTACTTCACGCCGCAACGCTGCCAGTCGCACCAGATCACTCTCGGTCAGATCCTTCTGCCCGGCGGCGCTCAGCTCGGCTTTCGCGCTAATGATCCGGCAGATGTTCACCAACCCACGCAGTCCCCGCTCGACATCGTCGCTGCTCGCTTCCGGCCGCGTCCACAGATCGTGACCGCGGGAAAAATCTTGCATCAGATGGTCGATGGCTTCCGCATATCCTTTCGCGCATAGACAGCTCTGCAGTGCCGCCGGATCGAGATCCGGCGACATTTCGAGCGTACTAACAACAGCTTGCCATAGGTTGTCAAGCGGACCCGCGAAATTTAGTGCGACTAATTCCTCGCCCAAACGCTCGAACAGCTGTGGCTGCCGCAGCAGCCCGAGAATGGCGAGGCGCTGGCGCTGTGCGTCAGGATTGCGCGGCAAAGATCGTGCCAAAATCGTCCGAACTGGCAGGGCCGCTTTCTGCGCCTTGTTTTTCAGGCTTTTCCAGCCAAAAGCATCGTCAATCCGCCGGACAAACTCGGTCCGGTAGAAGGTCTGCACCTCAGGATTGGCAATCTTGGCGGCAAACGCCAGCAGCGCTGCCCGCAATCCGGCGCGCGCCTCCGGGGTGCTAAAGGTTTTGCCATCCGTCTCCATCTTCCAGAGCATGTCGATCAGGGGAATCGCCTGATTGAGCACAACCTGCATGGCTGCCGCGCCACCGGAGCGAATCAGCTCGTCGGGGTCCTTGGCCCCCGTGATGAAGGCAAAGCGGATCGAGCGCCCGGCTCCGAGCTGCGGCAAAGCCCGCTCAACCGCCCGCGTCGCTGCCCGCTGGCCCGCCGCATCGCCGTCAAAACACAAGATCGGATCGGCCGCGCCAAGCTTCCAGAGCTCTTCCATCTGGTTTTCGGTCAAAGCCGTCCCCAGCGGTGCCACGGCACCGGCAAAGCCCGCTTCGACCAGAGAGATGACATCCATATAGCCTTCGACGACCAACACCGGCGCCCCGCGCGAAGCCGCCTCTGCCGCGCGGGGCAGTGAGTAGAGCAGTTTGCCCTTATGAAACAGCGGATGATCGGGGCTGTTGATATACTTGGGGCCGTCACCCGACATAATACGGCCACCAAAGGCCACCACGCGGCCCCGGCGGTCCGTCACCGGAAACATGACACGGTCGCGAAAGAAACTATAATGATCGCCGCGCTGCTCACTCTTGCGCACCAGCCCGACCTCCATCATCTGCTCAAGCTCATAGCCCTGCTGCTTGAGATGTGCGACCAGTGCACCACCCTCACCCGGTGCATAGCCAAGGCGAAAGCGCGCCATAGCCTCCTCGCTCAAGCCCCGTCCTTTAAGGTAATCGTAAGCAGCGCGACCTTTAGGCAATCGCAATTGCTGTTCGAAAAACGCGCAGGCGGCCTCACATAACTGATGTAGCGTTTTTTGCTGCTGCGCTTTGTGCGCGTCTTCCCGGCTCAGGCGCGGCACCTCCAGCCCGGCCTGCTGGGCAAGATGCTCAACCGCTTCGGGAAAGGCCAAACGGTCATAGCGCATGACAAAGCCGATGATATCGCCATGTGCACCGCAGCCAAAGCAGTGGAAGAAGCCCTTTTGATCGTTGACAGTAAAGCTGGGGGATTTTTCGTTATGAAACGGGCAGCATGCCTTGAGTTCACGCCCGGCCTTGATGAGCGCAATGCGTTTGCCAAGTATGTCACTCAGTGGCAGTCGCGCACGCAACTCATCGAGAAAGGCCGGGGGGAAACTCATGCGGTATTTATGCCAGCTTCTCGCGTGCCAAAGCGCTGGCTTTGGCAAAGTCCATCTGCCCGGCGTATCTGGCTTTCAGATCGGCCATCAGCTTGCCCAGATCCTTGACCGAAGTGGCACCGGTATCCTTGATGGAGGCTTCGACAATCGCCCGCACTTCAGCCTCACTCAGCTGCTTGGGCAGGAAGGTTTCAATAATGCCGATTTCTTCCTGCTCCTGCTGCACCAGATCAGGACGGTTGCCCTTGGTGTACATCTCGATGGAATCCCGGCGCTGCTTGATCATACCCTGCAGCATGGACAGGATCTGCTCGTCGTTAATGCCGTCGGTCACACCGCTCGGGCGCGCGGCGATATCACGCTCTTTCAGCGCGGCTAGAATAAGGCGGATCGTCCCCACAGCGCGCTGGTTTTTGGCGACCATGGCCTGCTTGAGCTCATCGTTGAAGCGATTGCGCAAAGACATGAAAAACTCCTCAATATGTTGGGAGCGCATCATACCCTGACCGCCCGGCAAAAGCCAGCGCGCGGTTAGGCCTGTTTATCAGCGATTCGCTTAGGTTAGCCGTTATTAAAACGCAGCTTACCCAGCATCGTCAAGTTTTGCCGAGCGGAAGTCAGGCGGCTATTTGCCTGCGGCCAGCGCTGATAAAAATCGGCAAGCCAAGGCCCCGTAAAGAAGAAGGGCCGCCGGGCCTCTTCCTTATCATTCTCGAACAAATCCTGACGTCCGTTCTGAACATGCACGGTTGCCCCATTATCCGTCACGCGCGCGTACAAGTCGGGGCTTATGGACAAAATATAATGCCCATTGCCTTTTCCTAGGCTCGCCGGATCACCCAAGGTGACATCACGAATGATCTCCGTGAGTGCAGGTATCGCAGAATATCGCTCACTCGCAGCATCCATTGCCGACGGGCGTAGATGCTGCTCAAGACCAGCGATCAAATCCATCCGAGCCTGCGGTGCATCGGCGAGATTATTAAAGAAACGCGTTACACGTGCAGGAACTTTGACTTCCTTATGCGGCTGACAATTCACACGCCGCGCCTGATCGACCAACTTCGCACGGGCTGCTGGAAGATTCTCAAACACCCAGTTGGCGAGGTCCGGCAGCAAAGCCGGCTCAAGCTGCAGGGAAGATCCATACTTCTCTATGCCCTTTTCCTTATAGTTTTGATACACATATCCTTTGCCGTGAAGATAGGCAGACACACCCCTTTCACGCGCCAGCCACATTCCTAACGAAAGTGGCCGACTATACGCATACAGGCTGACGGCAGGCAGTCCTTCATCACTTACGCTGCAATAATCATGACGTTCCGGCTTAGTGGCTTGCAACTTCCCGTCGGCAAGTGCGATCTCGTGTAATGCAGCAACAAAACCGGATGTCTTGAGTGCTGTCGCGATTACCGCGATAGGAGCAACGCCATTGGCTCGCACTTCAGTTGCTGCCAACTGCATGGCGGTAAACATAGCGGTAGGGTCGCGCAGCATCTCGTAGTTGCGCACATCGTTCCATGGTTCGTTGAGTCGACTTTGAAGGTCGGTACGCAGCTGCATTTAAAAACTCTCCCGTAAAATTTCCCCTTCCTAGCAACCGAGACCCACTAAAGTCCAGAAAAATGCGCGCACTTGCGAGTACGGCGAACAGCCGTAAACTGGCACCTGTTAACATTTAAGGATTGTCATGCTTAACCATTTGACCCTGCTGAGCTTTGCCAGTGCCTTGCTGTTGGCCGCGGGCCTACTCTTTAATATCCAACCGATGGTCGGCAAGATGCTACTGCCGCTGGTCGGCGGCAGCCCGGCGGTGTGGAATGTGGCAATGGCTTTTTTCCAGATTTCCTTGCTGCTAGGCTATCTGCTCGCCCATCTGCTCAGCCGCCTGCCAGCCCTCGCCCATGCTCTGCTCTATCTCGCTGCACTGGCCGGGGCCAGCCTGTTCCTGCCCATTGCACTGCCGAGCGGATGGTTGCCTGATCCCAATGGATATATTGCGGGCGAGGTGCTGCAGGTGTTGTTTATCAGCGTTGCCATCCCTTTCATTACGCTCTCCTTGAGTGCGCCAACACTACAACGCCTGTTCAGCACGACGACACATCATCAGGCCACCGACCCCTACTTCCTGTACGCAGCCTCCAATCTTGGCAGCTTTGTCGGCTTGCTGATTTACCCGTTTCTGCTCGAACCCCGCCTTGATATCCCTGCTCAAACCGAGCTGTGGCGTATGGGGTATTATGGTTTGATCGCTCTGGTGTGCGGGTCCGTGCTGTTGCTACGGGTCTCCGCACAATCCCCCGCGCCGTCGGCCTCCCCCGCGCTCACCGCCCCGCCCATTGGCTGGCCGCAGCGCTGGCGCTGGCTGTTGCTGGCTTTCATACCATCGTCCCTGACCCTGGGCGTAACCAGTTATATCACCACCGATGTTGCTCCCACTCCGCTACTCTGGGTAGCCACCCTCGGTCTTTACCTGTTGACCTTCATTCTGGCATTTGCCCGCCGCGGCGAAGTTCTGCGGGAAAAGAATTTGGCAACCTTTCATGTGGCTGGCTGCCTGGCCCTGGTGACCTACCTCATCCCCTACAATTTCCCTTGGCTAATCGTGGGTGTGAGCTTGCTGGCGTTTTTTGGCATCGCCCTCGCCTGTCATACCTTGCTGGCGCGGCAACGCCCGCCCGCCACCCAGCTGACTGATTTCTACTTCTGGCTCTCCCTTGGTGGCGCCCTCGGCGGCAGTTTCAATGCCTTTCTGGCACCACTGATTTTTGACAACCTCTACGAATATCCCATTCTGCTTGCCGCGGGACTACTGGCTTTCATTCCGACTCAGCCGGCGACCGACATCCGCCGCCGCCTCATTGCCTTTCTGGTGATCTTCGGCTTTCTGGCGGTTATGGCGCTTGTGACCCGCTACTATACCTATGAGCAGGGCCAGACTCTGCTGGTCGTCTTACTGATCTCGGTTGCAATAATTGCCTTCCGTATGGAAGAAAATCTCTATCGGCTGGCCGTTGGCCTGATGGTTTTCAGTTGCTTCCTGCTCAGTGAGGTCACGGCCCCGGTTGTGCAGGCCCGTGACTTCTTTGGGACATTGCGTGTGCTGGATAAGCCGGTTGATGAGACAACAACCATTCGTGAGCTGCACCATGGCAACACGCTGCATGGTGTGCAGATCCTCAGGAAGAATGCACCCACTAGCCCGGCCGGCTACTATTCGGAATTCAGCCCGATTAGTGCAATTTTTCGTAATCTGAGTCCTCATCATGTCGCCATCATCGGTCTGGGTACCGGGGGAATAAACTGCTATGCAGCGCCCTCAGATAGATTCACTTTTATCGAGATATCATCTCTGGTGGCTGACGTTGCCAAGGATCACTTCTCGTTCATCACGGACTGCCCCCCACCTGAGCTCATCATCGGTGATGGTCGTCTGGAGATGATGAAACTGAATCCGGGCCTTGATCTGATCGTGGTCGATGCGTTTTCATCCGATGCCATTCCCATTCACCTGATTACACGGGAGGCTATTCAGCTCTACCTGAGCAAGCTCCGCGATGGCGGCACCCTCGCTATCCATATCTCAAACCGCTTTTTCCGGCTCGCCCCGATGCTGGCACAGATCGGCGCGGAGATGGACATCCCCGTCTGGCATGGCCGCAGCGCCAAATATATCCGCTCGGCAGATGCGATCAACTGGCCCTCTGAATGGCTGGTGTTCACGCACGACAAGAGCTTTATAAAGAAATTACAAAGCCCGGAGGATAAGCCTGAGGGGCAGGTCTGGTTTGAGGCCCAAACGGATCCGGCTATCCACAGCTGGACTGATAATTATTCCGATCTCCTCTCTGTTCTTAAGGGTATTCCTGGTCTATATCCGGCGGATACTTGGATGACAGAGGAAGAGAAATAGGTACGTAATGGAAAAGGTCCCCATGACGGCGGCGGGCTGCGCCCGCCTAGAAGACGAACTGAAAACGCTCAAGACAGTTGAGCGACCGGCTATTATCCGCGCCATCGCCGAGGCGCGTGAGCATGGCGATCTGTCGGAAAATGCCGAGTATCATGCTGCGCGCGAAAAGCAGTCTTTTATTGAGGGGCGGATCAAATTGCTGGAATCCACCATCTCCTGCGCTGACATTATCGATATCAGCAAATTCAAGGGCAGCAGTACTATAAAATTTGGCGCGACGGTCACCCTCTATGACGAAGAAATCGACGAGGAGCTAACCTATCAGATTGTTGGCGCGGAAGAAGCCGACCTCAAACACGGCAAGCTCTCCCTGACTGCTCCCATCTCGCGCGCCTTGATGGGCAAGAAGGTGGGCGATTCCATTGAGGTCGTCACCCCCAAAGGCAAGCGCGTGTATGACGTTATTGCCGTGGATTACCGCTAGCAATGCCCACACTGCCGGATGTTCGCGTTCTTACAATCAAGGACCTGTCGGCCGCGCATACATTTCTCACCCGACATGCCAGCCGGTCCCTGCCGTTTCTGGCGGCACTGGCGCGTGAGGGGCGGCGCGATGAGCGCCATCTGCTCGGTTTCTGTGCGCAAGCAAAGCTGGATGGACTGATCCTGCTCGATGACAGCGGCGTGGTCTATCTGCAGTGCCCGGTGCCGCAGGGGCTGTCGGCTCTGCTCACCCTTTGGCGACAGGAGTTTGAAGGCGGCTGTACTGGTCTGACCGGACCGCAGGAGCAGGTGGAAGCGTTGCTGGCTCTGCTCCCCAGCTCCCCGCTGCCTTACCGACTACGGAATACAGAACAGATCCTGACCCGCCCCTTACCAAATGAATTACCGGTACTGCCCGCAGGACTGCTGGCCCGACCCGCGCGGATGGAGGAAGCCGACTATCTCGCACAGCTGCGGCAAGCGGAACTGGCGGAAACAAATGGCCTCCCCCCTTCTGCGGATCTGCTGGCTTATCTGCAGCGTGATATCCCCGCTCAGATTCAGGCCAGTCGCCTTATTGTGCTTGAGCACAAGGGCGAACTCTGCGGCTATGGGCAGATTGTCAATGTTCAGGGCACCGTCGTCCAGATCGGCCAACTTTACGTCCCGCCCCAACTGCGGGGTCGCAATTATGGCGCACAGCTCCTAGCGGGCATGTGCCATATGGCCCTGCAACGCGGCGCACGGCAGATCGTAATGCTGATAACCGCGCAGCAAGCTGAACTGAACGCCCTCGCGCGGGCGCAGGGATTTCAGCCGGATGGCGAATACAGCCTTGTCCTGTTTGATCCGCCAGTTCAGCTGACCACATCTTCGCGCAACCGCTGACTACTCCTGCTCAACCGGAACGCCGGGCGCATATTTGGAGACGCGAATGGCCAGCGCGGATTTGACCTGTGCCACGCCGGGAGCTGCCGTTAGCTTGTTGGTGAGAAACGCCTGATACGCATCCCAGTCGGCCGCCACGACCTTGAGCAGGAAGTCGGTCTCCCCCGCCATCATATGGCACTCGCGGACTTCGGGCCAACTCGCGACCAGCTCCTCAAAGCGTTTGAGGTCGCTCTCGGACTGACTTGAAAGGCCGACATTGGCAAACACGGTTACCGCAAAGCCCATCAGCGGGGCGTTGAGGTGGGCATGATAACTCTTGATGTAGCCGGATTCCTCAAGCGCGCGGACACGACGCAAACAGGGCGGTGCCGAAATGCCCGCGCGCTGCGCTAGCTCCACGTTGGTCATACGACCATTCTCCTGCAGATCACTCAGGATACGACGATCAATTTTGTCGAGCTTAATGCGTCGGGTCATGTCTGGGCTCCTTTGCAACAAATTTAGCCAGCACCTAATTTTATTGCCAGAAACCGACCTAATAGGCCGATATCTTATCAGAATCAAGAATAAAAGTTATACTTAATAACAAGACACCCAATTCGATTAACCATTGATTTCATTCGCACAAACCAGCTGCAGCCGATCCCGATACTAAAATTTGCTTGTAATGTGCCTACAAAAAATTGCACAACTAGGGGGATAATTTTTATAAGGACTTTCTCTCCATGCCTATTCCCTTCTTCTCTAAACTCATCGAAAAAACGTTCAACCAGATCGCGCACGATATCCAATACTGCGCAAACCGGATTTCCGAGCTGGCCGTGCTTCTCCCCCCCAGCCCCGTCCGGAACGAGGGAATACTACGCCTAAGCAACGGGCTGATGCTGCTCGAAGATCGGTTAGGTTTGCCTAAGCCAGGGCCCAGCGCGCGCTTCAATGAGTTGCTGGCTAATCCGGCACAACACACTCCTGCCAGTCAGATCATTCTGGATCAAGCCTATTTAGAAATGAAGGCAAATCTATTCAGACTAAATTATCACACAAACAGCTCGCTCGCAAAGCCGGACCGCCAAATAATCATTGATGAGTTTGATATTGCATATCGCCGTTTGATGCACCCTGAGTTGTACAAGGTCAGGCCCGCCTGATCCGGTACACAGTCGCCAATCTGCTTGAGAAATGGGGAATCCATGCCATAAGGGCACATGGCCCTGACCTGCTGGATCCTGAGCGATGGTCGCATCGGTACCGAGAATAACGCGCGCGGCGTGGCGGAAGCGCTGGGACTTGAGTATACGGTTGTTCCGGTAACACTGCGTCAGCCATGGCGCACCCTTTCGCCGTGGCTGCGGATTGGCCTGCACAAGGGCGTGCAGATGGTGAGGCCCGCAGGCCCGTGGCCCGATCTGCTGATAACCGCCGGGCGTACACCAGCCGTAGGTTCAGTTTACATCGGCCAGCAAAGCCCGAAGACCGTGCGCATCCACATCACCAACCCCGGTGTCAGCCCAACGCTATTTGATCTTGTCATTGCACCAGAGCACGACCAGCTTCGCGGACCCAATACCCTCACCAGCGTTGGAGCCCTGCACCGGGTGACAACCGAAAAACTGGTACAGGCGGCTGAGCAATGGGCACCACACTTTAATCACCTGCCCCGCCCGTGGCATGTACTTTTGGTTGGCGGTGACACCAAAGACTTTACCTTAAGTGCAGAACACGCGGCCAGCATGATCGCCGCCTTAAAAACCAAAGGTGGAAGCGTGTTGGTTACCGCCAGCCGCCGTACTTCCCCCACCGCTCGCGCCGCCCTGAGTGCTGCGGATTATTTGTGGGATGGCAGCGGTGAAAACCCCTACTTCGGTCTGCTAGCACTGGCCGATGACCTTTATGTTACTTCGGATTCCATCAGCATGCTGTCCGAAGCTGCCAGCACAGGCAAGCTCGTCTATATTATGCCCCTCTCCGGACACTCGGCCAAACATACACGATTTCATCAAGCTCTTGTCACGGGTGGTCATGCCCAATTTTTCGGCAGCCCTACTCTTACCGATTGGTCACCCGTACTGCTGGAGGACATGAAAAAGGCCACCGCAAAGATTCGGGAGTTGCTAATTGCGCGTGGCAAGCTATCTGTTATTTGAATAGCAAAAGGAAGAGCCATGACCACACATCATACCAAAGTTCTCATCATCGGTGCCGGGCCAGCGGGCTATACCGCCGCCATTTATGCCGCGCGCGCCAACCTCAAACCCATTCTGGTGCAGGGGATGCAGCCCGGCGGTCAGCTCACCGTAACCACGGATGTTGAGAATTACCCCGGCTTTGCTGATCCGGTGCAAGGCCCGTGGCTGATGGAGCAGATGCAAAAGCAGGCCGCGCATGTGGGCGCTACGCTGATTAGCGATCACATCGACCGCGTCGACCTCAAGAGTCCCCCCAAACGCGCCTATGGCAGCAGCGGCGATGAATATGTCGCTGAGGCAGTGATTATCGCGACGGGCGCTCAGGCCCGCTGGCTGAATATCCCGAGTGAAGAGAAATTCCGTGGCTTTGGTGTATCGGCCTGTGCCACCTGTGATGGATTCTTTTACCGCAACAAGCATGTGGCCGTGGTGGGCGGTGGCAACTCGGCCATGGAAGAAGCGCAATATCTGTCTGGCATTGCGGCGAGCGTGACCGTCATTCACCGCCGCGACAGCTTTCGCGGCGAAAAGATCATGCAGGATCGCATCCTCGCCAATCCGAAGATTAAAGTGCTATGGAACAGCGCGGTGGATGAGTTGCTCGGCAGCGATAACCCGGCCTCGCTCACTGGCGTGCGCCTGAAGAACACCCAAAACGGCAGCCTGAGCGAAATCAAGGTGGACGGACTGTTTGTCGCCATTGGTCACGACCCCGCCACCGCCCTGTTCAAAGGTCAGGTCAATACCGATGATGCTGGCTATATCCTGACCGCGCCGGACAGCACCGCCACCAACATTCCCGGCGTGTTTGCCGCCGGTGATGTGAAGGACAAGGTCTTCCGTCAGGCGGTTACCGCCGCGGGAATGGGCTGCATGGCTGCGCTGGAGAGCGAGAAATGGCTGGCCGCGCATGAGCATAAGGCTGCCGCCGCATGATTGCCGACTGGGACCGCCTGCGCATTTTCCATGTGGTAGCCAACGCCGGGAGCTTTACCAAAGCCGGGCAAGAGCTGGGCCTGTCGCAAAGCGCGATCAGCCGTCAGATCAGCGATCTGGAAGGCCGTCTGAAAATCAGCCTGTTTCACCGTCATGCGCGCGGTCTGGTACTGACCGAGCAAGGCGAGACGTTGCAGCGCGCTGTGCGTGACGTGTTCCTCAAGCTCAAATCGGTCGAGGCCCAGATGACCGAGAGCCGCGCCCACCCAAGCGGTGAGCTACGCGTGACCACCACCATGGCGCTGGGCGCTTTGTGGCTCATGCCGCTGCTGGGCGAGTTTCGCCAGCTCTACCCCGATATTACCCTCACCTTGCTGCTGGCCGACCGAGAGCTTGACCTGACCATGCGCGAAGCTGATGTGGCACTGCGTATGTTGCCCGGCCGCCCGGACAGTAACCTGATCCGCCGCCACCTGATGTATATCGAGCTGAAGCTCTACGCGCATAAAGCTTATCTCGAGCGCAAGGGGCGGCCCAAGAACCTTGATGATCTGGTCTATCACGACCTGCTGGCTTTTCCGGAAGATGGCCCGCTACCCCATGAAAACGTCAACTGGCTGGTGGAGGCCGATATGCCGGCCGGACAGCGCCGCCCGGCCGTGCTCCGGGTCAACTCCTATCAAGCCCTGCTGACCGCCACACTTGGCCAGATGGGCATCGCCAGCCTACCCAACTATCTGGCCAAGCCCCACCGCGAGCTTGAGGTGGTACTACCTGAAATCGATATCCCCCGTGCCGAGGTATTTTTTGTCTATACCGAGGAACTGCGCAATTCCGTTAAGGTTGCCGCCTTCCGCGACTTCGTGCTTAAAAAGGCTGCGCAGCGCTGAATTTTTGAGCATTTATAATCATTAATGACATCGTTTTGTAATATGATTGCTTAATATCGTCATTCTGTTGTGCATACGAGTCTAAATTGTCGCATGTCCCAACGTTACATATGATTATTTTGCATATCTGATCCCTATTCTTAACAATGGACTTTAACTTTTGCGGGAGGCATATAGCTGCCAACAGCGCTTCGGCGTTGTTCTTCGTAAGGGATGCCCATCCCTTACAGACTTCTCTGAAGTCTACGTCTCCTAGACGTGAAGCCTCCCTGTTCAACTGGCCGGGTTCGCAAGAACCCGGCTGTTTTTTTGCCAGTCGAGCAAAAGAAAAAGGCGCCGACACCGCCAGCGCCCTCCTCTTCGATTACGTCTGAATTACTTCTCAAGCAGGCTCCGGAGCATCCAGAGCATTTTCTGATGCTCATCCAGACGACCAATCAACATATCCTCGGTTGGCTCGTCATCGGCGTCATCGGCAGCCTCAATTGCCTCTTTCAGGGTTTTGACAGCTGCGACATGACCATCCAGCAACGCCTTAATCATTGCCTCGGCCTTGCCCTTGCCCAGACCGTCCTTAACGGTGGCATAAGCCGCCAGATCAACCAGCCCCACCGGAGCCAACTCGCCCAGCGCACGCAAACGCTCGGCCAGCGGATCAACCGCCTTAAACAGATCCTCATACTGCTCGCCAAACAGCTCGTGCAGAGCGGCAAAGTGCGGCCCCACCACATTCCAATGCGCGCTTTGCGTATTCACCGCCAGCATAAAAGTGTTGGCGAGTACCTTGCGCAGGGCGTTTTTTACATTCTTGCTCATGATCGCTCTCCTTTCTGCCTTATAGGTTAGAGTGTACTGACCCGAAAACAAGAGGATATCGGGAATAATTGGGAGCTTCTTGGCTTTTATGGCGACTTATGCCACCACTTGAATATGACCGCCTCGACGCCACCTGCCCCAAACCTGAACCACCAAATGGAACTTATAAAGTGGATCGCGTTGCTGGCGATGGCGGTGGACCATATTGGCCTGATTTTCTCCGATTATGTCGACTATTACGCCTGCCGCGCCATTGGCCGTCTGACCTGGCCGTTACTCGCTTTTGTCATGGCCGTACGCCTGACCGAAAAGCCGGACCGAACCAGAAACTATTTAGCATGGCTGCTCCCTTGGGCCGTCATCAGCCAGCCGGTGTACTGGTTTACCTTTTATGTGCAGCAGCCTTTCCACGAAGCCATGCTGAACGTGTTCTTTACCTTGGCGTTTGGTGTACTTCTGTTCTGGTTCATGGAAATTGGCAGGCGGACCAAGAGCAAGCTGACCCGGATTCTTCTGGGGACAGCTACAGTCATGATTTTGGCTATAGCTCAGTTTCCGGTGGGGGTGGATTACGGCGCGATGGCGGTCTTGATGATTCCCGCCCTTGCCCTTGCTATACGCACCTATGGCGTGGCGAGGGCGGCGTTGCTTACCGGTCTGCTTGGCGCCATGACAGTGACCGTCGCCATGAATACTACAGGGCGCCCGCTCATGACGGCCATCGTGATTTTGGGGCCCATGGCTGCTGGGCTGGTAGCGTGGCTCTGCCTGCGCACTTCGGTCCATCTGCCGCGGCTACCCCGTTGGTTCTTTTATTTTTACTACCCCGCACATATGATAGCGCTGATCGCCATCGCTTTTCTTCTGACTTGATTTTCAATAACTTAACCGACTTGTTTAGCCTTTGCTAACCCTATTTCGATAGACTGAGCTCATGTCAGAATTTGAAAGCAAGCCAGCCATTGATCTTGGTGCACTGTTATATTCCCAGTCCCCCGGCCAAGCCGCGGAAGGCCCAAGCGCCAGCTTTCATAAAATTGGCTATGGTGGCATGCTTAACCGCTTTAACAGCGCCCGCATGCCGGTCATGAAGGTTGAACTGCAGGCACTGGCCGGGCTTGGAACACCACGCCCCCACCCAGCAGCACAAGGCAAGTTTCAGCTTAGCTAGTCTCAGGTGAATTTGAAGAGCCTGAACTTTACTTCAAGCCGGGACGTGCTTTTCCTAATACAGCAGCGATAGCTGCACCTCCCACCCTCGCGCCTTGTCCATCCAGATGGTTCTCTGACATCGCGATTGCCTGTCCAGTTGGCTGCGCTGCAAAGACACCATTTAGTCGGTCGGTGCTGGGTGGAATATGCTGACTTGCCGAAACGAGCTTCACGCCCGAGCGACCGCTTTTGCCCAAAAGCTCAAAGGTAAATCCGACATGCTGGCCAACTTCCAGCCCAGCTTCATTCGGCAGGGTTAAGGATGGCGATGTCCAGTTCAATCCGCCAAGATGCTTACCCGGCTCAACCGCTAAGCCAGCTCGCTTGAATAGAGCTGAGCTTTTTGACGTCAGCCCCAAGACCATCTGCGGTTGACCATTTACTTCCTGCGTCGCTTTGACAAGGAGCGTATGCGAAAGATAGCTGACTGTTTGAGGGAGCTTGGCCATGGTTAAATTCTTTCTGTTGCGCGTTCAAAATATGCTTTTGAAACTAGCTAAAATGGCTTGTAAGTACAATGTCTATCCCATCGCATTTTAAGTGTTATGGTTAACAAGGGCCACTAGCTCCTAAGGTGCGCAGGTTTTTGACAACACTAAACCGCATAGTATCTTTATACTGAACGCACCCCCGCGGCTCAGCTGCTAAGTTATAGCGCGCAGTTAGACGCTGCATCATCTTCTCGCCAGATGATGAAAACTCCCCAAGATAATGTATTTCCTTCAATTCGAGCGCCTGCGCCCACGCTAGCGCCGCACAATGCGTGAGAATGCCAATCTTCCCACGCAGCCCCTCAACATCTTGTGGGCTATTGACGACCAGCCCTACGCCAAGATGCCCACGGCTCTCGCGCACAGGATTATGACTGGTAGATGACACAGCCGCCAGTTGCTCTCCCTGCCAGATCGCCAGCTCAAACCGCTGTGGCGCCCATCCCATTGGAGGGCAACCAATAGCCGCGAACTCTCTTATGCGTCGGTAGGATAGAAAATTTGCATCGGCGTTGCAGCGATATCGCCATGCCGTTGTATTTAGGGTTTCTTGATTTAACAGTGGAAGCCATTGCCGCTTACAGGCAAGCTTTGCTTCCGGCGTCATTCCAGTCAGGCGCGTCGCAGCAGGAAGATCGGGGCATGCATGGCGTGCCATGATCAGAGCCTGTGCATAGGCAACCCGGCGTAAGCGTAGTGCCGCACGATTACAGCCATCATAGTCTTGGCTACGATCATAAATCTGCGCACGTAGACTGGCTACTTCTTCCGGGTTCATAGCCTGAAAGCTAGCAAATCCACCCATCGCAACGCAATGCTAATCGCGTTGATTAACCTTAATCAAGCTGCTTTGGCCTTGCCCATCACGGCTTCGCAGGCACGGGTAATGCGGGCGCAGGCATCGGTCAGCACTTCCGGCGAGGTGGCGTAGGAAATGCGGAAGTAGGGCGACATGCCAAAGGCCGCGCCATGCACCGCCGCCACACCCTCGGTTTCAAGGAAGTAGCTGACCACATCTTCATCGGCGGCCAACACCTTGCCCTGTGGCGTGGTTTTACCGATCAGGCCGGCGCAGGAAGGATACACATAAAAAGCCCCTTCTGGCTTGGCACAGCTCAGGCCCGGTGCCTTGTTGAGCAGACCGACCACCAGATCGCGGCGCTCCTGAAAGCTCTTGCGCCAATCGTTCAAAAACTCGATCGAACTGGTAAGCGCTCCCACCGCCGCCGCCTGCGAGATGGAGCTGGCGTTGCTGGTGCTGTGCCCTTGCAGGTCGCCCATCGCCTTGATGAGCGCGTTGGGCCCACCCGCAAAACCGATACGCCAGCCTGTCATTGAGAAGGCTTTGGAGCAACCATTCATGGTCAGGGTGCGGTCATACAGCTTTGGCTCCACCTGCGCAATGGTGCGGAACGCGAAGTTGTCATAGACCAGATGCTCATAGATATCATCGGCCAGCACCCATACCTGCGGGTGGCGCAACAGCACATCAGCCAGCGCGCGCAGCTCGCTCTCGGTATATGCAGCGCCGGTGGGATTGCTGGGCGAATTGAGGATCAGCCACTTGGTCTTGGGGGTAATGGCCTTCTCCAGAACCTCGGGCGACAGACGGAAGCCCTTGCTGGCATCGGTTGCCACGATCACCGGGGTGCCCTCAGCCAGATGTACAATATCCGGATAGCTCACCCAGTAGGGCGCAGGAATAATGACCTCGTCCCCGGGATTCACTGTGGCCAGCAGCGCGTTGAATAGCACCTGCTTGCCGCCGGTGCCGACGATGATCTGCTCGGGTGCGTAGGTCAGTCCGTTCTCGCGCTTGAACTTCTCGCAAATGGCTTTGCGCAGCGCCATGGTGCCCGGCACATCGGTGTACTTGGTCTCGCCCGCCTTGATGGCCTTGATGGCGAAGTCTTTAATATGGTCAGGCGTATCAAAGTCCGGCTCACCCACCGAAAGAGAAATAACATCACGGCCCGCCGCCTTCATCGCTTTGGCTTTGGAGTTGATGGAAAGTGTGGGCGACGGTTTGATACGGGACAGACGATCAGCAAGCAGTGCCATGGTTTTCTCCTTTTTGATGGGCTGTTTTATTAACCTTTCCGCCCCATCTGGCAAGTAAAAACGAAAATCTTTGACTTACCCGCCAGCCGCCTGTTAACACTCGCGGCGAGGAGTAAGCCATGCCGACTGTCTGTATTTTTGCTGGATCCAGCAACCGTCTGCCGGAGGCCTATTACACCGTTGCGCGCGAGCTTGGGCGGGAAATTGTGGCGCTCGGCGCTGATCTGCTCTGTGGCGATGCCGGAAACGGGCTGATGAAGGCCTGTGCCGATGAGGTCCATGCAGGTGGTGGTGCGGTCCATGTTGCCAGTCCCGGCAAATGGCTAGTTCAACAACGTCAACCTGACTATGCACGCGTGACGCAAGTAACCAGCGAAGCCGAGCGTTTTGAGCATTTTTGGAAAACCGCGACCGGTTTTGTGGCTCTGCCCGGCAGTGGTCCCGGTAGTATGGTCGAAGTGTGGGAGTATATCTCGCGCCGTCAGTACGGCCACGATACCCGACGTCTTATTCTGCTCGATCATGCCGATTTCTGGCAGCCGACCCGACAGGTCATGCTCCAGAACGAACGCCTGGGCACCCAGCGTAGCGGCCTGTGCGGTTATGTGACCCAACCCGCACAAGCCGCCCGGCTGGCGCTGTTGCGTTAAGGCAGCTCAGCCCGCGATATAGTGCGGGATGTAACGGCTATCGTTGGCCGTCACGAACTTGCGGTCCTCACGGATGCCCATGCCACAGGCCGTATCGCCAACCACCCAGCTCCCAATTACCGGGCGATACTCGCCGAATGCCGGAAGTGGGGCATAGGCCTGATAAACCACATCGCCCTCATTATAGATGCCCCCGGTATGTTGCGCGGCCAGACCGTTAAGGACAATTTTGACATTTGCCCCCTCGCGGCTGAGCTTGGGTTTGACCACATGATTTTGACCCGCAAAGTCGGCGGCACTAAAACTGGCCCGCGCCAGATTGGAGTGACCGGGGTTCATTTCCCACAGCACCGGCAAAATGGCCTTGTTCGACAGCAGCATCTTCCACATGGGCTCCAGCCACCGTGTTTTACTACTTGCAGCCAGCGGACCAAACTCGTCCGCCACCATATGCTCCCACGGATAGAGCTTGAAGCAATGCGTGATCGGCGCTCCATCCGGATCGACAAAGCCCTCACCGTCATGCGCAATATCGCTGATATCGATGGTCTTGGTTTGCAATCCAGCCTCGACGGCGGTTTCCCGCATGTACTCAAGCGTAATCAGGTCCTCACGCACTTCGGTGCATCCGGCAAAATGCACGAAGGGCTTATTCTCTGCCTTGGCCAGTGCATTCCAACGATCAACCAATTTCTCATGGAGACTGTTAAATTGGTCGGCCTCCGGCTTGTATTCCTCTTTCCAGTACCACTGCACGACCGATGCCTCCATGAGTGAGGTGGGCGTATCCGCGTTATACTCCAGCATTTTGGGCGGCGACTTGCCGTCATAAGCAAAATCAAACCGGCTATAGATGCCCATCTCGCCCTTCTCCCAGCTGGTGGCTATCTGCGGCCAATACTGCGGATCAATACTGAACTGACTGATAAGCCGCGTATCACCAGCGCGGTAATCACGCACGATGCGATCCACCGCCCTGAGGCAAAGCTGATGTACCTCATTGGTAGCATCCTCAATCTCATCGACCTGCTTGAGGGTAAAGCGATACGCGGTATCCTCGGCCCAATAGACTTCCCCGTCAAAGTGATGGATATCAAAGCCGTGGCTCTCCACGCGCTGCATCCAGTTGGCTTTCGGAGTTACTGTTTTGCGTTCCATAATTTCTCTCCTCTTTCCCTTCTTAGCCACCCATCGACACGCCACCGGCACGGCCAGCGGAACCAAAACCGCCTGCCCGCGCGACGGAGCCACCCTTGGCATATGCGCCACCTCCCGCCTTGCTGAAAGCCGCCGCCGCGTGCCCCTTGGCCATGCTGGTGCCAGCCGCGAAGCGGGCCGGGGTCGCCGGTGGTGACAGATCAGCCGCACTGACCGTAGCCCCATGGCGCAGCGATGTACCCCCGCTGGTCAGGTAGGAGCCCGTCTTGGTGCGATACACCGGCTGTGCTGCCAGCGAACTGCCGCTATGAGCATAGCTGCCCGTCGAATAGCCTGAATAATAGGGCGAATAATACGGATGCGAATGCACAACAACTGCTCCACCGCCATGGGATGCTGTCGCCGACGGTGTGCCTTTCATCTCGCACAGACCGTCGCCAAAATCCTCTTCGCAGTCTTTCTTGTCGTCATAGCGGGGAGCCACCTGCGCATGCAAGGCATGGGCCTGCTGCTCGTCGCGTGAACAGGAGGGATGATCGCCGCTCAACCGGGCACAGGTCTCGGCTGAATTATAAACCTTAACCGTTACATCATCCGACGGGGCACACCCGACCAGACCGATGCTGGAGGCTGCAACAGCCGTCGCAACTAGGGAATTAATGGCTTTGGTGGGGGCTACCCGGGACATCTTTGTCATTTCCTGCGCTCTCCTTTTCTCGCGCTGAAATGACTTTAGCCAAGAGCAACGTGTAGCGGTGTGAAGGCTGAATGACAGATTTATGACGATTTTATGACAGCTTCAGAAACTGCCGCTCGCGACCAAGATAAAGGAGTTCAGGCAGGCGTCGTTGATGGGGCGCCGTGAATGAATATCCCTGAAAGGCATGGGCATAAGTATAAAGCGTACAGTGGAGCAACTCGCGCCAACCGCCAAATACAAACACACAGGCTTGCTGATCGTCGGGGAAAAAGGACCGCAGACCATAGCGCTGTAAATGCGCTGTACCATATTTAACCAGACACGGCCTTGCGTAAACGCGCCGTCGGATTGTTTGCGCGACCTCGCGATCCCGTGCCAGTCGCCGCTTGCTGGTTTCAATGACATCATTCTTGTCGTCATAATCAACAGGCAGCATCCTGACGTTCAAGCGCCGGGCCGAGTAGCAGGTAAACATACCGCTCAGGATCGTAACGAAATTACCGGGAGAAAGATCGGGAACGTGCTCTTGCATTTGCCGAAAGCAGCCCTTTAAATCAACACCCAAGTAATTCTCAAAACTCACCACGGCTGGCACATGTTGCTGCATATGATGAAAGGACTTGGTGACCAAGCGTTGCATCATTCCAAGCTCGATCTTATTCAGCTCAAGGCAGGTGACGGGGTGCAAGCGGTGGCTGGCAATGCGGCCAAACAGCTCGACCAGCGCGCCCTGTGTGGGTTGATTCGTATGAAACGTATCCCCCAGAAACACCATTGGTTTGTCGAGCAGCAAGGTCATGGCTCGATTGGACTCAACAGAACGGTAGCGGCGCAATTCGCCTAAGGTCAGACTCATGGTGGTTAGTTACTGCACTGGGCTGATCAAATTCAACACAAATCCGCCAGATGAATTTTAACCTTTTATTCCGCCCGCCAGCCGCCTATATCAAGGGTCATGAGCACTGCCCGCATCCCTCTGCCAGAAAATCCGGCCCAGCCACAGAGCCGGAAACAGGTACGGCCGCTTGAAGTGGTGAGTAACTTTAAACCAGCTGGCGACCAGCCGACGGCCATCAAGCAACTGGTAGAGGGCATTAACAACGGCGAGGTCGATCAGGTTCTGCTCGGCGTCACCGGCTCGGGCAAGACCTTCACCATGGCGCATGTAATCGCCCAAACGCAGCGCCCCACCCTCATCCTTGCGCCGAACAAAACACTGGCCGCCCAGCTCTATGCCGAGATGAAGGGCTTTTTCCCGCATAACGCGGTCGAGTATTTTGTTAGCTACTACGATTATTACCAGCCCGAGGCCTATGTGCCCAAGACCGACACCTTTATCGAAAAGGAGTCAATGATTAACGAGCAGATCGACCGTATGCGCCATGCTGCTACCCGTGCTCTGCTGGAGCGTGAGGATGTGGTGATCGTCGCCTCGGTGAGTTGCATCTATGGCATTGGCTCGCCTGAAAGCTACTCGGAAATGACAGTGCAGGTGGAAGTTGGCCAGCGCTGGGACCGGCAGGACCTGATCGCCAGACTGGTCGAGCTGCAATATCGCCGCAATGATATCGGCTTTGGCCGTGGTGATTTTCGTGTGCGCGGCGATGTGGTGGAAGTCTTTCCCGCCCACTATGAGGACCGGGCCTGGCGCTTCTCGCTGTTTGGCGATGAGTTGGAAGCCATCCACGAGTTTGATCCTTTGACGGGTGATAAGTACGATACCTTTGAAGCCATCACCATCTACCCCAACAGTCACTATGTTATTCCCCGCCCCACCCTGACGCAGGCAATAAGCAAAATTAAAGTCGAACTGAAGCAACGACTGGAGCAACTGCGAGCCGAGAACAAGTTGCTGGAAGCGCAGCGGCTTGAGCAGCGCTGTACGTTTGATCTCGAAATGCTGGCGGCGACCGGCATCTGCGCCGGAATTGAAAACTATTCGCGCTATCTCACGGGGCGCGGCCCCGGCGAGCCGCCGCCCACCCTGTTTGAATATCTACCCAAGAATGCCCTGCTGATCCTGGATGAAAGCCATGTCATGGTGCCGCAACTGAGTGCCATGTATAAGGGTGACTTCTCACGCAAGAACACCTTGCAGGAATACGGCTTTCGCCTGCCCAGCTGTCTGGATAACCGCCCGCTGAAATTTGAAGAGTGGGAGAAGATGCGCCCGCAAACGGTATTTGTCAGCGCCACTCCCGGCCCGTGGGAACTGGAACGCACACAGGGCGTGTTCGCTGAGCAGATTGTGCGCCCGACCGGGCTGATTGACCCGCCGGTTGAAATCCGTCCGACCGAAAATCAGGTTGATGACCTGATGCATGAGGCACGCAAGCTGGTGGCCAAAGGCCAACGCGCACTGGTGACCACCCTGACCAAAAAAATGGCGGAAGACTTGACTGAGTACCTGCATGAAGCGGGGATCAAAGTGCGCTATCTGCATTCGGATGTCGAAACGCTGGAGCGCATCGAAATCCTGCGTGATCTGCGCCTCGGCGTGTTTGACGTGCTGGTTGGTATCAACCTGCTGCGCGAGGGGCTTGATATTCCCGAGTGTGCGCTGGTGGCCATTCTGGATGCTGATAAGGAGGGCTACTTGCGCTCACGCACCTCGCTGATTCAGACCATTGGCCGCGCCGCGCGTAACGTAGAAGGCAAAGCCATTTTATATGCCGACCGCATTACCAAGAGCATGAGGGAAGCGCTCGACGAAACAGACCGCCGCCGCGCCAAACAGCAGGCCTATAACAAAGCGCACGGGATTACACCGGAGAGTGTAAAGAAGAATATCGGCGAAGCGCTGAGCAGCGTCTATGAGCGCGACCATATGGATATTCCCACTGGTAGTGTGAGTCATGAAGGCAAAGACCTGAAGGCAACCATTGCCGATGTTGAAAAGAAAATGCTCAAAGCGGCCGCTGATCTGGAGTTTGAAGAGGCGGCCCGGCTGCGTAATGAATTGCGCCGTCTTGAAGCCTATGACCTTGGCATTGCCCCGCCGGATACGCAGAAATCAACCGGCCGGCCGCGCGGTAAAGGTGGCAAGAAGCGTTAAACTACGCGGTGACATTGGCTGCTCGGTAGTATATTAACGCGAGCTAGCGGTAATTTACGATTCATTCACACTTGTTTCTCCTAGTGGCATGATAAATAAGAAAAAAGACAAATTTCAGGTGAAAAAACCTAGATAAAACGCGTTTTATTCACACGCTTTTCTGTGCCTACCCATGTAACGCTGCTTTGATCGTGTTCTGTTCTATCCATCAAATGCGAAATAAAATAACACAAATAAATCAGTGATGTACCCATGTGGCTAAATAATAGGCACATATGAAACTTGCGTGGAATATGAGCGAGAAAAAGAAGTGGTATCAAACTAACTCACAGAGTTATCCACAGCTTTGGTGGACATCCCCCGCTCGCCTGTCGCACCCACAAGATATAGTAGTGTTGGAGCCGACCGCGATGCAGGTTAGACAGCAAGGCATGAGCCAACCCGATGAATCCACCCCTCTGGCCGCTGGCATTGCGGTCATCAAAGGGTATCTGAAAACCCTGCCTCCGACACCGGGCGTCTACCGCATGATAAGTGCAGGCGGGGATATTCTATACGTTGGTAAGGCCAAGAGCTTGCCCAAGCGAGTGGTGAGCTATACCCAGCCCACGCGCCTGCCCATCCGGCTACAGCGCATGGTGGCGCAGACCCGCAGCATGGAATTTGTCACCACCCATACCGAGGCCGAGGCCCTGCTGCTGGAGTGCAACCTCATCAAGGAGCTGCAACCGCGCTACAATGTGCTGCTGCGCGATGACAAGGCCTTTCCCTATATCGCCATCACCAAGCATGAATTTCCACAGCTGATGAAACACCGGGGTACCCGCAAACTCGAGGAAGCCACCTACTACGGCCCATTTGCCAGCGGGTTGGCGGTGACGGAAACTATTGCCACCCTGTTTCGGGCTTTTCAGTTGCGCAATTGTTCGGACAGTGTGTTTGGCAACCGCACCCGCCCCTGTCTGCAATATCATATCAAGCGCTGTACCGCCCCTTGCGTTGGCAAAGTGACTGCCGCCGAATATGCCGAGCAGGTGCGGCAGGTACGCGACTTTCTGCAAGGCAAGAGCAGCGATATTCAGGCCGAGTTGGGTACCCAGATGCAAAGCGCCGCCGAGGCCCGCGATTATGAGAAGGCCGCCCAACTGCGCGACCGTATTCGCGCCCTGACCACGATACAAAGTCGGCAGGACATTCACGCGGTTGGGGTAGAGGATGCAGACGTCATTGCGGCGGCACAGCTGGCCGGGCAAACCTGCATTCAGGTGTTCTTTTTCCGGCAAGGGCGCAATTACGGCACCCGCAGCTATTTCCCCAGCCATGAGAAAGATCTGCCGGTGGCTGAGGTCCTCGCCCCGTTTCTAGGCCAGTTTTACGCCGGGCGGCCAGTACCGCCACAAATCTTACTCAGCGACGAACCAGCCGAGCGGGACCTGTTTGAAGAAGCGCTGAAATGCCAAATTCTGGTACCACAGCGCGGCGAAAAATTCCGACTGGTTGAGCATGCCCGCAGCAATGCCAAACAGGCACTGGAACGACGCATGGCCGAAGGCGCGACGCAGGCCCGGTTACTCGAAGGTGTGGCAGAACTGTTCGGACTGGATAGCCCCCCCGAGCGGATTGAAGTCTATGACAACAGCCATGTGCAAGGTGCCCATGCCGTCGGGGCGATGATTGTCGCCGGGCCAGAGGGTTTCCTCAAAAAAGAATATCGCAAATTTACGATCAAGGATGAAGGCGCAGCAGGGGATGACTTTGCCATGATGCGCGAGGTCATGCGTCGGCGGTTTAGTCGTGCACTGGAAGACGGCAAAATGCCCGATCTGGTGCTGATTGATGGCGGCCTTGGCCAGCTTAGTGCTGTTACCGAAACGCTGACCGAACTGGGAATTTCGGATGTGCCGTTGGTGGCCATTTCAAAGGGACCAGACCGTAATGCGGGGCGCGAGTATTTCCACCAAAACGGCAAGCCTTCCTTTCAGTTGCCAGAGAACGACCCGGTGCTGTTTTACCTCCAGCGGTTGCGCGATGAATCGCACCGCTTTGTCATCGGCACGCACCGCGCCAAGCGTGCGAAAGCGCTGGTTAGCAATCCGCTCGACGCACTGCCCGGCGTAGGCCCAGCGCGCAAGAAGGCGCTGCTCCACCATTTCGGCTCGGCCAAGGATGTGGCCGCCGCCGGGCTATCGGATCTCGAAAATGTCCCCGGCATCAGCAAGTCCCTCGCAGCGAAGATCTATGGCTTTTTCCACGAAGGCCGATAGACTGGCTCTATGCTCTCCGAATTCCTCACCGCCTTTGTAACCCTGTTTGTGATTGTCGATCCCATTGGCACGGCAGCGGTGTTTGTCGGGCTGGCGCGCAACCTGTCCGCTGTGCAGGCCCGCGCTATCGCCCTCAAGGCCTGTCTGATCGCTTTTAGTGTTTTGCTATTCTTCACTTTTTTCGGTAGCTGGCTGCTGGGGCATATCGGCATCACGGTTCCGGCCTTTCGCGTTGCGGGCGGTATCCTGCTGTTTGTCACTGCCTATAAAATGGTCATGCATGGTGAAACGGCTGAGGCAACTCCACCGGGAGTCGAGCAGGCTCGGCATATTGCGGTGTTCCCGCTGGCGATTCCGTTGCTGGCCGGGCCGGGTTGCATGACAGCCACGGTGCTGATCAGCCAGCGCATGAGCGAAAACGATACACTTTATCTCGGCATTGCCGCGCTGGTAGCGGTGCAGGCAATCGCTCTGCTCTGCTTGCTGGCGGCCAATCGGGTGATGCGTTTTCTGGGTGAAAGCGTACTGAGCGTCTTTGCCCGTCTGTTTGGCGTATTGCTGGCTGCTTTGGCGGTTCAATTTATTGCCGATGGTGCCCGCCAGCTGTTTGGCTAGGTTTTTTCGCTTATTTTCCGCGCGACAAGCATAGCCAAGCCCGGTAAAATGGCATCATGCTGTGGACATTACCCAATATCCTGACGCTCTCGCGCATCATCGCCATTCCGGTGATTGTGGCGTTGATGTTTATTGCCCAAAGCTGGGCGGCATGGACAGCACTGGGGATCTACACCCTCGCTTGTATTACCGACTGGCTGGACGGGTACCTTGCCCGTCTGCAAAATCTGGAATCCCCGATCGGCAAGTTCCTCGATCCGATTGCCGATAAGCTGCTGGTGGGTGCTCTGTTGCTTACCATGGCTGGCACCGCAGAGCGACTGAGTTTTTGGGGCCTCCCCGCCGCCATCATCATCCTGATGCGGGAAATTCTGGTCTCGGGCCTGCGGGAATATCTGGCGGGGCTGCGCATTGGAGTTCCTGTCTCTCGCCTCGCCAAGTGGAAAACCGCCGTGCAGATGGTGGCGCTGGGTATTCTCATTGTCGGGCCATGGGGTCCGGGCAACTGGCCATGGGTGAGCATTGGTGAGGTTGGCCTGTGGATTGCTGCCCTGATTACGGTGGTAACCGGCTGGGATTACCTCAAATCCGGGCTGCGGCATATGACCTAAAGACTGCTGAGCTGGGTATAGAGCCGCTGCACCAGCAGAATATACCACCCCATACAAAAGAACCCGGCCGACAGCACCAGCGGCAGCATAATGAGCGAGGCCCCGCTGACGTTGGCCGCCAATAAGATTTCGGTCAGCTTGGCCAACAGGACAAAGGTCAGCAGACTGCACAGCAAAAACAGCCCGATCGCCCCAAAGACGTAAGATTGTGCTTTGCCGCTGGTCTGCCAAGCCACCACGACCGGCGGCGAGATACGGGTGAGTAATACAGCGGGCAACACACTAAGCCGGACGAACAGCAGGACCAGCGCCAACGTGCAGGCGCCGATCATCGTCGCAATCGTCACGGGCGTATCGCCAGCGATACCGTACATCACCAGCAGAACGGGCAGCCCAACCACAAACACCACTGCGAATGGCATTCCCATAATCAAGGCCATCTGCGTCACGATATACACCCGGAATTGCTGTCCGCTCCACCCCTGATCCCATCCCACCAGCCGACCTAGCCCTGCCAGTTGATTCTGCCAGTTCCAGCTCATCAGCAGGTTCAGACCCAAATAGAGCAAGGCCCAGAACAGACTCATTAAACGGCTAGGATTACCGGCTGGGTAGATCAGCAGATCAAGTACACTCAACCCGATATAGATCCACGCCCATGGCTGACAGGCGCGCCAGAAGGCCGCCCAGCGCGTGTGCAGCTCAAGCCCGCAGGTTACTGCCAGACGCGCTCCCTCGCCAAAACTATGCATTAAGCAGCAGCCTTCTGGCCCCGCGTTGCGGCGGTATAATCCTGCGTCAGCTGCTCAGTCATGCGACCCGGTGTGAAGCTGTATTCAGCAATCTGTCCAACCGGGGTAATCTCGGCGGCTGTCCCCGTCAGGAACACTTCCTGCGCTTTAGCCAGTTCATCCGGCTTGATGTGCCGCTCAATCACCTCAATCCCACGTGCGCGTGCCAAATCCATGATGGTCAGACGCGTAATGCCATTGAGAAAACAGTCAGCCGTGGGTGTATGCAGCTTGCCATCCATGACCAGAAACATATTGGCTCCGGTCGCCTCGGCCAGAAAACCGCGATAATCATACATCAGCGCATCATGCGCCCCCTGCTCCTCGGCCTGATGTTTGGCCAAAGTGCAGATCATGTAAAGGCCAGCCGCTTTAGCATGGACCGGGGCCGTATCCGGTGCGGGGCGCCGCCACGGGCTGATAATCATCTTGATTCCCTTGGCTCGCGCCTCGGGAGAGAAGTAGCTGGGCCATTCCCATGCTGCAACAGCAACGTGGATCTTGCTCTGCTGGGCTGCCACTCCCATCATCTCGCTACCACGCCATACCAGCGGACGGACATACCCATCAACGATATTCTGGGCTTTAACGACGTCGCGGCAAGCGGCGTCAATCTGATCGGGGGTAAACGGTGTGGTAAACCCGAGAATCTCGCCTGACTTGATGAGGCGTAGCGTGTGTTCGCGCAGCTTGAAAATCTGCCCTCCATAGACGCGCAGTCCCTCAAAGACCGAACTGCCGTAGTGCAAAGCGTGGGTTAGCATATGAACCTGCGCGGAACGCCAGGGAACCAGCTTCCCGTCATACCAGATACTGCCATCGCGATCGTCAAAGGGTGCTGCCATTTTCCGCCTCTTTTGCTAGAACAGCAGTATGACGGAGCCCGGCCCAACGGTCAACTACACCCCCGACTCGCCACACCTGCTGGTCGTGGACGACGATAAGCGCCTGCGCACGCTGCTGGGCGATTTTTTGCGCGAACATGGCTTTACGGTGAGTACGGCGGTTGATGCTGCGGATGCCCAGGAAAAACTCGCCCTGTTCCGTGTGGATTTGATTGTGCTGGATGTCATGATGAAGGGGGAAACCGGGTTACAGTTTCTGGCTCGCCGTCGGGCCGAAGGCGATGTCACTCCGGTCCTCATGCTGACCGCTCGCGGCGACAGTGACGACCGCATTAAAGGTCTGGAAGCTGGTGCCGATGACTATCTGCCTAAACCGTTTGAACCACGCGAGCTGCTGCTGCGTATCAACGCCATCCTGCGCCGTCAGCCCAAACCAGCGGCGCTGACCGAGGTCCGTCTTGGCCGCTGGCGCTTTGACCCGGAACGCGATGAACTGGTGGATGGAACCGAGACAGTACGGCTCTCCAGCGTAGAGGCCGGGTTACTGCGCGCACTGGCCAGCCAGCCCGGCGTTATTGTCTCACGCGAGGCCCTCGTGGCCGGCCAACCACTGGCCAGCAATGAGCGCACCATCGACGTGCAGGTCACCCGTCTGCGCCGTAAAATCGAAGTTGACCCCAAAAATCCGCGCTATCTCATCACCATGCGGGGTGAAGGCTATGTGCTCAGGCCCGATCCATGATCTCGCGCTTGCGCCCCCTCCTGCCCCGCTCGCTCTTCGCACGCTCACTGCTGATCCTGCTGGTGCCGATCATTCTGGCGCAGCTGGTGGCGACCTTCATTTTCTTTGACCGCCATTGGGATAATCTGGTGAACAAGCTGGCGTATGGCGTTACTGGCGATATCGCCCTTGCCGTTGATTTCATCAACCGCTTTGACGGCCAGCCTAATCGTATGCAGGAACTGCTCGACAAGATTGAGCGGCACACGGACCTACGCCTGACGCTTGACCCGCAGACCGGCATGAGCAAGGAGATCGATAACCGGGGCATGGTCAATGCAGCCCTTTTTCGGCATCTCGCCCTGCGCTTTCCCGAAAACAGCTTTACCATCATCGACCGTGACGCCGAGAAAGCCGCTAAAATTCGCCGTGTGCAGGTGCACACCGAGCTCGGCTGGCTGCAGGTCGACATTCCGCAGCGACGCCTTGAGAGCGCGACCGCCTCCATTTTCCTGTACTGGATGAGCGGAAGCGCCTTGGTATTTTTTGCCATTGCCACCCTCTTTCTGCGCAACCAGATCAAACCAATCCGCCGCCTGTCGGATGCCGCCGAACGTTTTGGTAAGGGGCAGGATGCGCCCGGCTTCAAACCCGAGGGAGCCACCGAGGTACGCCGGGCCGCACGCGCCTTTCTGCTGATGCGCGAGCGTCTTAAGCGGCAAATGCGCCAGCGAACCGAAATGCTGGCGGGCGTTAGCCACGATCTGCGCACACCTTTGACCCGAATGAAACTGCAGCTGGCCATGATGCGCGCCAAGGGCATCGAGGAGCTGCAGGAAGATGTGCACGAGATGGAGCGGATGGTGGAAGGCTATCTGGCGTTTGCCCGAGGCGAAGGCGATGAAGCCAGCGAGTTTGTTGACCTGTCGGAGTTGATTGATGGGCTGGTAACGAATGCCCGTCGTGGTGATGAGCGCGAGATCAAAGTCAGCCTGCCCGAACAGCTGCGGCTGGAGCTACGTCCACAGGCGATGCGCCGCTGCCTTGGTAATCTGATCGGCAACGCCCTGCGTTATGGCTCGGCTGTTGCCGTAACGGTTGAGGAGACCGAAAACAATTTGTTTATTCATGTAGATGACGATGGACCGGGCATTCCGGCTGATAAGCGCGCCGACGTATTACGCCCGTTTGTCCGGCTGGAAGAATCCCGTAATCCGGACACCGGCGGGGTGGGTCTGGGATTGACGATCGCCCGGGATATTGCGCGCAGCCACGGTGGCGACCTGCTCCTGACCGATAGCCCGCTCGGCGGCCTGCGCGCGAGTGTAAGGTTACCCAGATGATTCCAACATTCATAACCTCCCGTCTGTGCGTCCGCCCTGTCTGCGCGACTGATATTCCTGCCTGGCACAGACATTTCAATTGCTATGAGATTATTGGAGAGCTGGCCTCCAGCGTACCGTGGCCATTTCCCGCTGATGGGACTGAGCAATTCGTTCGCAATAAAATTCTTCCAAATCAAGGTCATGATCGATGGACATGGGCAATTTGCTTAAAAGAGCTCCCCAACGAGCTTATTGGTGTTATTGATTTATGGCGCGAAGGATCACCTGAAAATCGCGGATTCTGGCTTGCTCGTGAATTCTGGGGGCGCGGATACATGAGCGAGGCCACGTACCCTGTAACGGACTTTGCTTTTCAGGACCTTGGCTTTGAAAAGCTGATTTTTAATAACGCTCTGGGGAATGATAAATCACGTCGGGTCAAAGAGCGTGTTGGTGCAACGCACATAGGTACAGTTCCGAAATTGTTTGTAAACCCCGACTACACACAAGCTGAAATATGGGAGCTGACAAGACAGAACTGGGAAAGATACAAGCAACACACTACAGCACTGTATGAGTATAGCGTAAGCAAGCCGCCTTATCCGGACTGAAGTCCTGCTCAACCCACCACCCCTCGATATGTCGGAGCAACTCACCCATGCGCGGGCCGGGCGCCAGCCCCAGCGCCTGCAAATCTTTGCCCCTGAGAGGAAAGACAGGCACCGTCCAGCCCACTAAAGCCTTGAGCTGCTCAGGCATGGCGGTACCACTCAGGATCAGTTGATCGGTAACAGCCTGTAACCCATGCTGATACACCAGCCGCCGCAGGCCAGCCTCGCCGCCCGTCAGCAATAAGGGCGTGCTCATGGCCCGAAGGCGCAGCGCCTCATCATTCGAGAGACGTAAGGCCGCAGCCAGCTCCTGCGGATTGGTTTTTGCCTTACAGGCCGCCCATAGACGGCGCAGGGCAAGGCCCTGCCTCCAACCATCCTCCGCCAGTTGGTCAAAAAGTTTCGTCTCAATACTGACCAACTGCTCCAGCCCTTCGGCGTTACTCAAGGGTAGCTCAAGCCATTTAAATACATCACTGCGGATCATCAGCCGCCAGACAGGGACCGGGTCGGGCGCCGCCAGCAGCTTGAGCAATTCAGTCCGGACCCGCTCGCGCGACAGATTGGGCAGCAGGCTCACCAGCATCTGGCACCCCATCAGCGCGGCACCATCCGGCTCCTCTGTGCCAAAATAGGCCTGAAAACGGAAGAAACGCAGAATACGCAGCACATCTTCCTTGATCCGGTGCAGCGGATTGCCCACAAACCGGACCCGCCCTGCACGCAGGTCGTCCACACCGCCGAAGTAGTCAAAAACCTCACCCTCCAGAGTGCAGGACAGTGCGTTGATGGTGAAGTCGCGGCGGGCAGCGTCCTCGCGCCAATCCGTGGTAAAAGCCACCTCGGCGTGGCGCCCATCGGTCTTGACATCACGGCGCAGAGTTGTGATCTCGAAAGGCTGCCGCTCACACACTACGGTGACGGTACCATGCTCAATACCGGTCGGGATCGCCTTTAATCCAGCGGCCTGCGCGGTGGCCATGACAGCCTCAGGCGGCAGCGTCGTCGCCAGGTCAATATCGCCAAGTGGCCGCCCCGCCAAAGCATCACGCACGCAGCCGCCAACGACACGCACTTGCCCACCTGCAGTCTCCACAGCGTGAACGACACGGCGCAAGCAGTCATTTTCCAAAAACGCAGCGGTAACCCTCATCGTCCAGCAGCTCCCTCAAAAATCTGCAGGACCTACTGAATAGCATATATAAAGACAGCTCGCACTCGGATTAACCCGTGCGCAGCTTGCCTGAACATATAAGGGATAAACCAGCTGACCTCAGACCAGCATACAAGATATGGGCAGCTAGTTGCCCATAACCCGGCCAGCAGTTGTTACACCTTTGGCGCCACTATCCTGAATATCCATAGCCAGCCCGACCGCCCGTAAGGTCGCCCAGCGTTCCATAAACTGCCGGAAATCAAGCATCTGTTTGGACGTCTCGCCCATCAGCAGGGTGATGGTATCCATTGTCTGCGAGCTTCCCTGCGAGGCGTTTGCAAAGGCCAATCGCTCCAATGAGCTGTCAGTGTAGGAAGCCGCCTTAGCCGCCACAGCCTCCGTTTTACCAGAGCCAGAGGCATCTCGGCGGCGTTCAACCATGGCAGACAGAACACTGGCGGCCAGATTAACCCGGGCCTGATCGGAATAATTCTTGAGCGAGAGCAGCTGGCCTTGCGGACGCGCCAACGCCGCACCGCGGATCGTGGTCACAACATTGTCGCCAACTAGGTTAAGTACGACATCTTTTGCCGCTTCATAATCGGCGGGTGCTGAGAGGTCAGCCTTGCTGAAGATACTCTGGTACGGCGACAGATCGCGATCAACCCCGATGGTCGCCGTGCAACCAACACTGGCCGGCGCATTGGTTGTGGCGGGATTACAGTATTTTGCCATACGGGCTGTAAAGCGAGCCGACAAATACCCCGCCTGCCCGGTGGCAGCGGGTGTTGCCGGATCGTTGGACAGCAATCGATTAATCGCGCTTTCTGCCATACGCGCCTGACTACGGGTTGTACTATTTGCACTGAGAACAGCCAGACGACGGGTAGCAACCTGACACACAGAAACCGAAGGCGATGTCTCCAGCAAATCACCGATACGCTCCTGGGCCAGCGTATTGGCCGTACGCACTATGCTTTCGTTGGTCATGTTTGTTGAGTCTGACCGATTTTCAGCATCAGCATTCATTGTGTCCGCATTGGCTGTTCCATTAAAGGCGGAGGTTACCATGCCAATATGGGTTGCGATCCATCCTTCAAGTAAAGTAATAACAAATAACATGATCGCGGAGTGTATAGCCCAGAATATACCGGCACCCGCAGGGCATTCATAGGCTTCACAGGGGGGGATCCAAACTGCGTGAGACTGACGTGGAAAAATCGGAAGTAACAGTGCGAGGACAAGAAGCAAAGCCAGCGACTTGCGGCGAAGAGCGCGAAGGGAGGATCTGAGCATTATCGGCATCTCCTAGTTCCCCATAATACGGCCGGCAGCGCCGGGGCTTCCCGCGGATGTACTTTTAACCAGCCGCGCCAACTTGGTAGCCTTGATCGCTGCGATCCGTTCCATATTCAGATAGATCTGAAGGTAAATACGGTTGATATCACGGAGCACGCCGGGCATATCATCAAAATTGGTATCGACACTCTGCGCCGCACGGGCATTGGCATCGTTTTGGGCCTGTGTAAAATCTGACCAAACTTTCCGACGTTCTTCCCATAGCGAATTTTCACCGTTTGGGGATTTTAGGCGCTCGTCAATCAGTCGATCAATGGCCCCGTGCGCAAGACTTAAAGCGGCCACATCATGCAGACGATGTAGATATGCCAGACGCCCCTGATCGCGGGCTAGAGCCGCTCCACGAATAGGGTCCGGCGGGACAGGCTCGACCAGAAAGCGCGCAAACATCCGCGCGGCTTTATACTCATGATTGTTCGGATCTTCTGGAATGGCCGTTTGCGAAAAAATGGCTTTATAAGGCTGAGCAAAGCGCCACGCCATCGGTTCGCCCTTGCTATCATTAACCTGGGTGCAGGTGATGCCCGCCGGAGGATTAAGCACGGCCGGGTCACAAAACCCGTTAAGCGAGTCTTTAAAAATCTGACTGGAAGCACCCAGTGCGCTCACTCCGGCTGGGGTACCCGGCTTATTAAGGAGATAGTCATTGGCCCGCTGTGACGATATACTTTGACGCATTAATTGAGCATTTGAGAACTCCCGCTTCGATAGAGCAATGTTGCGCGTTGCTAAAGCGCAAGTCGATAAGGAGGGCACGAAGGAGCGGGAAAAGTCCTTACGCTCCTCAACGCCAGTAATAGCTGACTCAGTCATAGCGGCGGTGTTATCAGCGTTGGCGGTGCGAGCAAAATTAGCATGTCCCCCATCTTGCGTATCCGTGTTACTCAAGCCACGCACGGCGGCAACTTGAGGCGGCATATCTTCCTCAATTTTATCCTCAAGACTATTCAGCGCTTTCTTATATTGTTGGTTGGCCGATGTCGCTGCTTTGGATGATCCTGATTTGCAGTTATTGACGGTTGAACAAGACGAGGCACGCGCGCCGGGAGCCACAAGAACCAAACCCAAAGCGAGAGTTAGAATAGCCACCAAAAGAGCTGGTTGGGTACGACCGAACGTGAGAGACATCAGGGCCCCCTTGCACCGGCAGACGCGGCCAGTGGCCGGGCACCGGTTTCTTCAACGATCATACTCAGGTGCGCAGCTTCCATCGCCATCAGCTGCTCAGTGTATTTCAAAAATTCGGTCAACATCGCCTTCTGGGCATAGAGACGGGAATACAGCGCCTGAAGTTGCTGGTTTTTGCTGGACTGCGCGGCGCTGATGGAATTCATCGGCCCACCCACAGCCGCGGGAGTCACGTCCTGCCCGGCGATAAGCTCGACGAACCGGGCCATGCGGCTGATTTTTTTTGTATCCGTGGTATTAACAACTGGCGAAGCTGTCCGCATCGCAATCATGTCTTCAAGCGCGCCACGCGCCAGATTCATACGGGCAAGGTCCTTAAAACGATTCACTGTAATTGTTTGTCCCTCAGGCCGTGCCAAGGCAAGGCCACGCACCGGGTCCAGCGCCACCGGCTCGATTAACATCCGCACCGTATCTAGGGCAGCCTGTGTCCGTGGATGGATGGCGGCATTACCGACCGCTGGTAAATCAAGAGCAGAGAAAATTGAGCGCCACGGCTGCACATCAAGATCAACCATCTTGGGATCTGCTGTGCCCGGGCACTGGGCTGCAACGGCAGGGGGTAATTGAAGCGCCGCGGGGTTAGCGTATTTACCACAGCGATTAGCCATCAGGGTTGTCATCGACTGAAGCGCACCCTTCTCCGCCCCGCTGCCAGGAGCATTCAGCGACTGCCGGGTAGCCACTTTTGTGAAGAGATCGCGACTACTATGATAGTTCGCTGTCGTTTTTTCCAACCGACGTTGCAAAGTCGCTACGACACAAGTTGTGGGTGATGGCAAGAACGCAGCGGAATCGCGAACCCGCGTTTCTGACAGGGCAAGTGCGGTCTTCCTCTGTGCATCCAAATCCGGCACTGTAGCAATAGCGCGGTTCTCAGCATCCGTATTTTGTGTATTGGCGTACGACAGAGTTGTAATCGCCGGAATAAAGCTTTTAATTTTGTTTTGCCATGCCGTTTTAATCATCGTCAAGGCAGTGACCTCAAGTGTAGATGCTGTTTGCTGTGCACCCATAATCTGCTGGACGCAGGCAAAAGACACAGTCGGCTGCAGGAGGCAGGACAGCCCGATAAACCCGGCGAGCGCGAACCGAACAGTGCGCGGAACCCGGTTTGTTACCGGGCGCCATTCAGACGCGAGCTGATCCGACATCAATTTCATACGGGACCATCCCTATTGCATAACGCGGCCAGCTGCCGAGCCGACAGCACTCGAACGATTCTTTTCAACTTTCATGGCAAGCTCAACCGCCTCAAGTGAGAGAATTTGCTCAGCCACGCGCATGATCTCAAAAATGAGACCTTGTTGTGTCGCGACACGTACCGCCGCCGTCTGCAAGGCTGCATTCTCGGCCTCAGCAGCGTTGGCAGCCTCCGGCACTTTGGTCTTGTCGACAATCATCTGGCCCGTCGCTGGATCAAATTTGTGGGTTGTGACAAGCTCCTGATAACGGGCGAGACGGCTGAGCGACTGTCCAGAGGCTGGATCAGCAACACGCATCGCCGCCACATCCTCCAAAACGCCACGGGCCAGGTTCATACGGGCAACGTCACGCATACGCAAAATATGGAGATTCTGCCCCTGCGGACGAGTGAGCGCTACACCACGCACATGATCCGGCGGAGAAACTTCGGTCAGCATACGGATCGAATCTTTCGCGGCCTGCGCCCGCTCCGGACTGGAGAACTGGACCGGGTCCAGCAGCGCCTTCCACGGCTGCACATCAAGATCGCGCAAGGCGGCATTTGCCGGCCCTGGACAGGCCACACCATTGGGCGGACTCATCTTGTCGGGATCGGCATATTTGCTGCAACGGGTCGTCCAGAGCTTATTGAACCCCTGCAGAGAACTCTTTTCAGCATCCGATCCGGGGGCACCAGTGGAGAGCGACAGACCTTCTTTTTGCAACTGTGTGCGGTAGGAGGCGTACATCACACCGGCCTTACCCAAGCGACGCTGGGAACTTACTTCACGGCACGTCGTCAGTGAGGGCATGAATTCCTTGGCCAGTTCCGTGCGGGTTTCCGCGAGTGCTTCTTTGGTTTCCTGCTGATTACGTGCGTCCGACTGCGCAGCACGGGCACGGTTCTGAGCATCTACCGACATTGTAATGTTATAGGCATACCCTTTAACGGCCGTAACCAGAGTATCGATAGCATTAGCGACGATCAAACCTGAAACAGCGGTATCTTCCATCAAGGTTTCGACCGAAGACAACACATCCAATGGAATAACGCCGAGGGCACAACTGGCCGATGCAGGCTTGGGGGCCAAAGATAAAGCTATAAAAAGGGAAAAAGCGGAAGCTGTGTGAAAGACACTTTTACGCAAAGATTGCTTACCGCCACGCTGGATACGCATTCTTACGACCCTCCCGCACTCATAAACGACAATGTCTCAAATGCTTTATGCCGATTCTTAAGCAGGACCAACTCCCCAACTCGCGACATCAGTCTTGGCCGACCTAATAAAACCGTGGCTCATCATCTCACATATAGGCCCGAATGTTAACGCGATTTTTGCGCCAATTCATCTGAAATGCCGAATGAATATATCTAAATTTTTACATGATTTCCAAGCGTTTACCATAATTTCAGCCAGTTTTACCTTGACCTCTTAACAGCAGTTTAATACTTTGATGGGGAGCATTTTAGTAAGAATTTTTTAAGGAGTGCCAGCAATGTCAGTAACATCAACAGCACTGAAGCTAATGGCGGCAGCGGCAACCGCCGGGGTAACGCTTGCGGCCCAAGCTCAATGGGGATACGGCCAGCGCCAGCAGCAGCCAACCGGGCCGGAACCGGGTGTTTGTGCCCCGAACGCCATGCTTGGTGAGCACACCTTCATGAACCCCCGCCCGGGAACAGAGGATTTTTACAATGGTTGGCGCGTCGTCCCCGGCCAGAAAGTTTATCTACAGGGCGCCAGCCCGACCAAAGTTTGCCCCATGACGATCAATCCGCCTACGGTTACAGCGGTAACCCGCATTTACAGCCAGCTCGCGGTCAATGATCTGAAAGCCTGTGCGTCACAAGCTGGCCCGTACGCGGCCCTGTTTTCTGAGTGTCAGATACCTGATCCACCCAAGAAACTGTGGGCTTGGAATGGCGGCGCCATGAACACAGATGCCATGCAAATGCTCGGCATACCCTATGTCTGCACAGTATCTTCGATCAGCCCGATTGAGATTCGCGCCCCGCGTAGCGGTGAGCCGAATTATCTGGTGACAGGGCGCTGCGAGCCGCGTGACCCGCGCTTTACCAGCGGACAGCTCCGCTATGAGATTGTCAGAAACAATCATTATCATAATATGATGAAGCCGGGAGGCTGGTAATGCAACGCACTCTTTCGTCCCTCACGGCAACTGCAGCTCTGGCCACTTTGGGTGGCTGCGTCGGCTATATCCCTCCCCCGAATAACCCGCCGATCCCGGTGCCGGTTTCAGCTACGCCCGCACCGCAAAGTACTGTGTACGGCGATGTGTTCGGTACCGGTCAGGTAATCCAGCGCGACCGCATCTTTCCGGCCGCTGCACTTGGCCCGACGATGGCGTTTTTGGGCGCCTGTTGGGAAAATGAAGTATCACGTAATGGCATGCGCACCGACTATGCCCTGATCTGTGGCGATACTCCGGCAGTAGCAAGTCGCTTGCGTGCACAAGGCCATACCTTGAGCAGCTATCTGGAAAGCCAAGGCTATCCCGCGCCCTCACCCGCGCCGCGTGGTTTGGGTGGTGATACGCACACCGTGACCTACACAGACCCCAGAAAACAGGCGGATTGTACGTTCAATCTGCGCACCGTCATTGCGGACCGCGATGTGGCGGTAGCAGGTCTGCCTGCAGGAACGGTTCTCCCGATCGGCTATACAGTGCTCCCGGGCCATGTTCTCCCCTATGGGAGCAGCACACTGAGTTGCAGCCAGCAGCGCGCCGTCAACACCTACCGTATGAATTAAGGAGCCCCTCTCATGCGTCGACTTTTTTCCGGCCTTGCCACCATAGCCGTTCTATCGGGTTGTGCGTATAAGCCTTATTATGAGTACGAGCAGGTTCCTGCCCTACTGCCCAGCCAGTCGGGTGCGCAAACCGTCATTCCGGCAGTTCCATTGACCGACGAGACAGCGCTGGAAAACAAGAAGCCTCAAGGGGTTAAGGGCACACCGCGGTCGGTTACAGCCCCGGCTCCCCAATAAATACTCTTCGCGCGATATTGTTATTGCGTTCCCCTGCCGCGACCCGCTAAAGTCGCGGCAGTTTTGTTTCCCTTACTGAATATGGAGTTCGTCATGACATCATCATTTCGCCTGTCTGGCATCCTCGCCAGCACAGCTCTGGCCACTGTACTGGTTCTGAGCCCGGCTCACGCCGCTGCGCCGATCGCGTGTGATCCTAGCGTACCCGGCTGGATCGATTTTCCGGAAACCAGCCAGAATGAGTGCGACCTGAACGCACTAGCCCCCGCCGCAGGTGATGATGGCGGTGAAGACGCTGCCCCGGAAGAACCGGCCGCTGAAGACGAAGGCACGGAAGAAGCCGACCAGCCCGATGAACTGAACGAGCCGGAGCCAACCCCGCCGGAAGAGCCCAAGGAGGAAGAGCCAAAGGAAGAGGAGCCGGTTGATGAAGAGCCGGTTGACGAAGAGCGTAACGATGAGTGCGATGGCCCCTGCTCGGAAGAGCCGCCGGAGGAGTATAACAGTGGAGCCCGCATCGACCTGCCAACTCTGGATCAGGTCGTTCTCGGCTAAGTTCTATTTGTCGACACAAACGGGCGCTGAATCACGTCAGCGCCCGTTTTCTTTGCCCGCAATATGGGCTAGCCTGCACGTATGAGCCAGATGCCCACCCACAAATACCAGCCCTTCCCGCCCGTCAACCTGCCCAATCGCCAATGGCCCTCGCGCAGCATTACCAAAGCGCCGCTGTGGTGCTCGGTTGATCTGCGCGATGGCAACCAAGCACTGATCGAGCCGATGGGGCCGGACCGCAAGCTCAAGATGTTCAAGCTGCTGGTCAAACTCGGCTTCAAGGAAATTGAAGTGGGTTTTCCCTCGGCGTCACAAACCGACTTTGATTTCTGCCGCCAGCTCATCGACGAGGGGCATATTCCGGATGATGTCACCATTCAGGTGCTCACCCAAGCGCGTGAGGAGCTGATCCGTCGCACGTTTGAAGGCATCAAAGGTGCAAAAAATGCCATCGTGCATCTGTACAACTCCACCTCCACCTTACAGCGGCGCGTCGTGTTCGGGCTTGATCGCGCCGGCATTAAAGACATTGCGGTCAAGGGCACGCGTCTGGTCAAAGCACTGGTGCCGACGGTGACAGAAACGAACGTACGGTTTGAGTATTCCCCCGAGAGCTTCACCGGCACCGAACTGGATTTTGCCAAAGACGTTTGCGATGCGGTGCTCGAGGCGTGGGAACCAACTGCCGCTGCCCCCATGATCTTCAACCTGCCCGCCACCGTTGAAATGGCCACCCCTAACATCTACGCCGATCAGGTGGAATGGTGCGCCCGCAACTTCAAGCATCGTGACCGTTTTATCCTCAGCCTGCATCCGCATAATGATCGCGGCACCGGTGTGGCGGCGGCGGAACTGGGCGTGATGGCGGGTGCCGATCGCGTGGAAGGCACCCTGTTTGGCAATGGCGAGCGCACCGGCAATGTTGATATCGTCACCCTCGCGCTCAATCTGTTTACCCAAGGGGTTGATCCGGCGCTTAACATCGATGACATCGGCGAGATTGTGCGCACGGTGGAGTATTGCAACCAGCTTCCCGTGCACCCGCGCCACCCCTACGGCGGCGAACTGGTGTTCACCGCCTTCTCCGGCTCACATCAGGACGCCATCAAAAAGGGCTTTGCCGCGCTCAAGACCAGCAACAGCGGCCTGTGGGAAGTACCCTATCTGCCTATCGACCCCAAGGATATTGGCCGCAGCTATGAAGCTGTCATCCGCGTCAACTCACAGTCCGGCAAAGGCGGTGTGGCCTATCTGCTGAATACCGAATACGGGCTGGACCTGCCCCGGCGCATGCAGATCGAGTTTAGCGGTGTGATTCAAAAGATCACCGATACCACGGGCAAGGAAATCAACGCCGCGCAAATTCGGCAGGTGTTTGACGATACCTACCTCAAACCCGGTGCGTTGGAGCTGGTAGGCTATAGCGACCTGCCCGGCCCCGGCGCGGGAATGCGTACGCTAGAGGTAAAACTCAAGCACAAAACTGTCACCGCCCAAGGCAGCGGGCCGCTCGCGGCCGTCGCCAATGCGCTCAGCGCTGAGATCGGCCAACCGATTGAAATCAGCGCCTATCACGAACACGCACTCAGCAGCGGGAGTGACGCCCGCGCCGCCGCCTATATTGAGGCTGTGGTGGGCGGTGTCACCCGCTGGGGCGCGGCGATTGATGGCGATATCACCACGGCGTCCTTCAAGGCACTGGTGAGTGCGGTGAATCGACGTTAGCAACCTGCTGCCTTGCTTTGCGCTCATACCACGGGGCTAACAGTTTCATTCGTACAAGACTAATCGCGCAAAGAGCAGCACCACCCAGCGCCATGCTCGTTACAAATAATGGCCTACTGCCATTAATCATAGAAGCTGTTGTTCCTGAAGTAACCATAAACCCTCCTATATAAGCAAGATTGAGGGTCAAAGCTCCGCGTTCACACTGCCTAGCTTTTTCCATTAATTCTTCGGCTTTATCCGGCTGAGGCAGGAATGACGATGTCGGTGTACTCGCATTATTCACAAACCCAGAGGACTGGGCGGGCGGCTGTGATAGAATTTCAAAAGCCTGTTTGGCCTGACGGTCACGCTGTGCCGACCACACATAAGCCCCGACCGCCGCTACAGCAGCAAAGGCTGCAGGAAGGCTCGACCATGTGGGCGGTGTCATCGCCAGATAAAAGGCGGCAGCACCGCCGCCAACCCACGCCATGCGGTTCAGAGAGTCAGCACTGTCTTGCAAGGCATGGGCACGATTTTGCTGCTGAATATGAGATAAGCTGGTCATGCAGGTAAATTACCAAATAAGGCCATGCAAGCTCAACAGAAAGCTATAGTTAACGCCTCCCCTGTTAACCAATATCCGCAAATTCGCCCTTTCGCCGCGCTGTCTTGTTGCTAGACTGCCCGGTAAGAGAAATGAACAAGGGAGTCTGTCATGAGCATCAAGCCAACCAAGCGTTTTATGGGCATCGTGCTATGCAACGGTTCGGCACCTGCCGCGCATGAGGTATTCCGCGTCATCGCCTTCAACGAGAAGGGAGAGCTTGGCACGCGGTACACGGCTACACCGGGTAACAACCCGGACCTTGCACGTCTCATGAAAAAATCGGCGGTCACCTTTGAAGCCAACGAGAGTGGACAGGCTGTAAGAACGCGCCCCATGACCCTGACGGAGGCCAAGCGCTACTCAACCCTGATCGGCATTGCCAAGGCCCAGCTGCGGGCACGGCTTTGTGTGAGCTGACGGCTTAAGCCCCTGCCCGGCACGGGGGGATTGTTTTTTCTATTTTAGTTACATATAGTAACGTGATTTCTTTGATAAACCTGCTTTCGGCAGGTAACTCTCACCCATGCAGGGAGATAAAAATTATGGACATGCCTGTTCTTGAGCGCCCATCGGCCACCCCGCAGCTGCCGCCCAGTCCGCTAGGCTGCCCGATTGATGCCCTGCTGCGCCTGATCAGCGGCCCGTGGACGACTTATCTGCTGTGGATATTACACACCAGCGGCCCTACCCGCTTTGGTGAGCTGAAGCGCAAGATGGGTACCATCTCGGCCAAGGTGCTGACCGAGCGCGTACGTATGTTGGAACAAGCGGGTGTGATTTACCGCCACATCGAGCCGACGGTGCCGCCGCAAGTCACCTACGGTCTGACCGATAAAGGCGATGAACTGATTACCACCTTCGAGCCGCTCGCGGCGCTGGCCCGCCGCTGGGCCGGATTGCCAGAAGAAGTCTGTTCACACACTCCAACAAACACCCCTCAGGGGAGTTTGTAAAGCAACCAGCCATTGGCGTTACCAATCAGCCAGTCTTGATCCCCGAGCTGACGCAGCTCAATCCCTTCCAGATAAAGGCGAGCCTTGCCGGAGGTAAGAGCCAACTCGAACTCCAGGACGGGGCCATAGGCATTCACCTCCAACCTATCGATCCATTCTTGTAACCGGGAGCGAAGATCGACCTGACCGAGCGTCTCCCCCGACTTGGTCACGGTAATGATCGTCCCTTGATAGGTCAGTCCAAGAGGAACGGCGCTTGGCCAGTCTGTCATCAGGTCATCGCGGTATTTACTGACCGGCAGGACGTAATCATACCCCGTCACGCGCAGAGGGGCGCGCCCCTGTCCGCCCTCGCGGGCCTGATACCACAGGCTGCGCGTTTCCTGCACCGCCTGTCCCTCGGCCAGCGCATCGGCAGCCTTGCGGGTATGCGCCGGGACATAGACCAATCCCCATTGTCGCATCAGCGCAGCGGGCCAGCCCGAGACTCCTGTGCTATCCAGATCGGTTGAAGTCCGGCGCACCGGCAGAAGAATGTCTGGTACCGCGCCATCCCTCCGCTCATGGAAAAAATCAAGCAGGCTGGAGAGATCGCGCCGCTGCGCCCAAGTTACCTCTGCGTTGGCCTTCTCCCTTAGCCCCGCCGCATCGAGCAGGCCGACATCACCCAGCACCGCCTGCAGCCGAGCCTGCTGCGAGCGGAAAGACGTAGCCTCGGCCCCCCAAGGGCCAAAGCTGGCCAGCAACAATGCCAGAGCTAGCGAGGCTGGTGCCATCCAGAGGGGAAAACGGTCGCGCAACAACCAGATGAGGCACAACAGGGCAGCCCATACCCCACCAAGCACAGCCAGATAGCGGTTTTCGGTAACACCATAGGCCTGAATGCGAACGAACACGGCCCAGAACAACAGCCCCAACAGCGGCACTAACAGGTAGTAAAAGTAGCGATAGAAAAAACTGACCAGTCCGTTTGAGAGACCGCGCAGTGGATAGAGCAGCATATGCAACACCACACCGGCAGTCGCAAAAGCCATCACCATCCAGCTGACGCTGGCAACCGGGGTATGCCCGAGAAAGAGGACCTGTACTCCATAGACCGCGATAATCAGACCATAAATCAGCAAGAGCGGCTGCGCGACATAAATCAGTACGAAGGACAGTGGTCCCGGATAGCCCGGTGTCTGCTGGGCGGGCAGTGGCAGCCGCGGCACGAAGCTAATGGCATAGAGCGGCCAGAACACCGCTGTCACCAGAATGCTGCAATCGACCCACACCGTTGCGCTACTTGCACCAAACAGCTGGGCGAGTGCCCACAGAATCCCCCCCACACCAAGAAGAAAGATACCGGCCGCCATCCCGCCGATCATCAGCCCGTAAAAACTCATCTGGTTGAAGACCCACAGGGCATCATCATTAGCCCGACCGAAATGAGGCGTAATCATGCACAGACCGAACAGGGCCATGCCCAGCAGGGCATGCGGCAGACCCAGCTTACTGCCCAAGCCAAAGACCCAGAGCATCATCATGACGATGGTCAGAGCATTGGCGAGCCACAGGCGTTCACGCGGCCATTGTTGTGCTTCTGCCGTCAGGCCCAAAGCCAGCGTGGCAAAAAAAGAGGCGAAGAGTCCGAAGGCGACCGGCAGCACAATACGGTCACCCACCGCCACCAGCAGTCCATGATTATTGAGAACCAGCAGCAGGGCAAAGCCTGCCGCTGACATAGCCGCAAATGGAAACCGCCGTACAGATGACCAGAGAGTGCGCAGGTGCGGTGCGGTGAAAGTAAACCCCGAAACCGGTGCAACGGACATCCTACTTATGCCCGCCCTTCATGAGGTCAGCCAGCTGACGCTGAAACGCACCTAGCTGCTCTTGCATGCTTTGCAAAGATTTCTCGTTGCTCATCGGGTTGAACATCTTCATGGTCTGCTCAAACATCGCCATGTTCTGCTTGCCGATTTCTTCCAATGCGTTGACCGGGAACATGCCGCCTGTCATCTGGCTGACCAAGCCGCGCATCTTTTCCTGATTGCTGGTGAAGGTCTGCATGCTCTGCTCGAGATATTTTCCCAGTACCGGGGCCATGGCATTACCGCCATAAAAGCCGATCAGCTGGCGCAACATGGAAATGGGGAGCAGCCCGCCGCCACTATTCTCCGCTTCCATGATGATCTGCGTCAGCACCGAGCGCGTGATCTCCTCGCCCGTCTTGGCGTCGTAGACATTAAACTCGGTGCCGTCCTTCACCATCTTGGCCAGATCGTCGAGCGTGACATAGGTGCTCGTCGCCGTATTATACAAGCGGCGGTTGGCGTACTTCTTGATGGTAACAGCGGAATTCTTACGATCAGCCATGGTCAGCGGTCTCCTCTTAAGAAAGGTTAACACAGGCAGGACACTCTCGCCAGAGGGTGAACAGAACGATTCGTGTTGATTTAACGCAAGCACTCTTGCTATCTCAGGGACGAAAGTAAGGAGATTCACCACCATGTCCCAGCGCGAGTATATCAAAGTCTATTCCGGCTACCACGGACTGCCGATGATGGTGGCTCATGCGCCGGATCTGGGTGGCGATATTCCGACTGTTTTTGCCGCCCTGACAGATGGCCGTAATTATGCGGTCACCGAGAGTTATGCGGAGAGATTTCGGGCGGAGCTGACCCTCCCTTCCCCGCTGTTCAACCTGTTGGCTCTGCCGCGTATTATGATGATTATCCCTGAGAGCCTCAACGTCGACGCTGACCTTCAGCATTTGACTGAGCACATTCATGGGCCAGTACAGCTTCAGCGCACACCCCATGAAATTAATGGGCGGTTTGAAGAAGGTATGCGCCGGGCAGTGACCGAGTTTGTAAAAATGGTGCGCACCAGAGCGCTGAAATGAAGTCTGCTACATCAGCAGCGCGGCCATGATTAGATAATACACGCCCAGCACGAGCAGAATGCGCTGGCTGATGGTGCGGAACTGGGTGTTGCTCAGCTTCTCGAGCGGCTTTGCAGCCAGCGAGTTGCCCGCCATGGCGGCTACGATCAGCGCCGGGAACAGCCACAACGGCAGCACCTGAAGTTGCTGCACACTACTGACAATACCGCCAAAGTAGATCAGCTTGGTGATATGACCAATGCTCTGGCAGGCGGCTTTGGTGGCTACCTGCTCGCGCCGGTCGAGCGGGCTGTAGGCATAGAACTGGTCGAGCATGGCACCGGACACGCCCGCCAAGAGCTGAGCCAGAGTGACAAGTAATCCGCAGATTAGCCCCTGCCCCGGTTTGGTGATATCCAGCTTCAACTTGGGCGGCAGAGCGTATTGCACAAAGGGTAACAACCCGAGCACCAGATAGACCAGCATTTTGCCGGGTACAAAATTGAGGATGATGAATAGCCCCAGCGCCCCCAGTGCACCGAGAAAGCTTTGGCCGACAATCCGCCACTTGATATAACTGCGCCACAACCATGCCCGCCACGCGTTGCTGACCAATTGTACAAAGCCATGCAGCACCATGGCCGGACCGACGGGCAATACCAACAACAACACACCCATCAGGATGATGCCACCCGCCATACCAATCAGGCCGGAAATGAAGGCCGTAGCGAGCGTGGTGGCAATCAGGATGAGCGAGAGCAGCAGCGGCGACATCGGCGCAGACTAGCGATGTTGCCATTGCTGTAAAGCGTTTTAAGTGGTCAGGCGATTTTCCAGATGACGTGTAAGATAGCCAACCGCAACCTTGTCTCTCCCCACTAATGCATTGTGGTAGTAAATACAAAGCTGCCGGGCCGGGTCGTAGTTATTACCGCGCCGCAAATGGCGATCGGCCTGCAATTGCCCTACCAGCAAACGCAAATGTATACTCATCTTCAAACTTTTTGGAGTTTAGAGTCGTCTTGGCAGCAGAAAAACCGATACGCACCCCGAGTGCCTCAGCCTGTTTCGTGAATACGTCATACAGCGCGGCGTCCTGCGATCCATACTTCTGCATCATCCAGAACGGCCCATTCAAAAGCAGCAGTGACTGATAGACAAGATCACTGTCTTTATATTGGCTTTCCCGCGCACCGCGTTCGGCCTCCTTACTGAAGACCAAGTTCGGCACAACAACGGCCGCCCACTCCGGCAGCTCTTTATAGGGTGGGAACAAGCGTCCACTAGCAATCGCCGGACTTTGGCCCAGCAGCCGCTGGATGCGATTTTCGTTGGCTTTGGCGTCCGCCTGCGTCTCTTGCAGTTGGCTAGTAAGAGTGCGGTTAGCCACTTCCAGCACCTGCACCTGTGTTTGTAGCGCTGAGGTTAACCCGGCTTGCTCATCCAGCAGCTCGGTTTGCAAGGCAATTTCCTCACCCTGACGTGCCATTTCTTGGCCTTGCCGGGCAATCTGCTGATCGCGACTGGCAATAACAGCATCGCGCTCGGCCAGCTGGGCGGTCAGTGCCGCGAGTTCCTCACGCAGAGGCAGGATTTCAGCCGAAGTGGTTGCTGCTTCTGCCTGCGGCTCTGGTACCATAACGGGCACCTCAACAGGAACAGACGGGCTGAGTACGGGCGGTGGCGGGGCGGGCTTTGGCTCCAGCCGAACAATGGTTGTGCCCCGCTTTTGTCCTTGGATGATCTGTTTCACCCCGGCAAAGGTCAGGCTAGCTTCCTCACCGCTCATGCGCTTGATGCTGGCCTTTTGCGCGAGCATGGCCAGGACGAACGGCACGCCGCTGTTTTCTGGAGAGCGGAGCAGGCTGAATTGCGGATTCTCGGTCGTATTTTCACCCAAACCAAAGCCGGGGCGAAAATACTGTAGATTACCCTGCTCCAGATCAAACGCGCTGCCGAGCCGCTCAGCCAAGGCAAAGGCATGGGCACGCCCGACCACCACCACATGCGCCAGCCCCGCAAGGTCAGCCGCAATGACACGCGTATCCATATACAAGAAATGCTGATTAGCCCCGGTAGCGCAATACACCAGAACCGGTAATTGACGATCTGGGCTGCTGATGAAATCCATCAGCCGATTAAACTCCGACACTTCGTTATTGGGAATAAAACTATAGCGCCCATCAACGGCACGCCCGTCAATCGCCAGATCCATCCGCGCGATGATCTCGCTAAGCACGCGCGGCGTGGTCAGGCGCGGCACCAGCAGGTCTTTTTTCTTATCCTCACGGCTGAGGCGCAAAACCGCAAACGACGGCCTGTCCTTTGGCGTACCCAGATAGAGCGAGATATCCTAGGTGCGATCTGCCGTTTGCTGGCAGGCGTGACGCACACGCGCGGCCCACAAGCGGGTATCGTCCGGCGCGTAGCCGGAGATGGCCTCAAACGAAACCTTGTCGCCCGGCACGCTCTGATCCTGCCAGTTATTGGTAATCGCGGATTTAAGGACAGGGAATTTTTTGCGTGCCCAGTCAAACAGCGCGTCACGTGCACGCGTGTTCTGGACTTCAATGGGTGTCTGGTGTGGGCTGACCAGCGCATCAACCATCAGGTGATGGGTGATAAAGCGCGAGCGGCCAGAGGCAATCGGCGGATGATAAATTTGTGACTGTAATTCGGACATTTAAAAATCCTTGATGAAGCGGCTATTTAGCAAAAGTGTAGCGGCAAATTCAACAAAAACCGCATATCTTAACAGCGCCGTGACAAAAAGTGTTAATGGCATTACGTTAACCACATGACCTGCGCCCCACCCACCGATCTTGAAGCCCTTGCCAAACGCTATCTGGAGCTGTGGCAGGAGCATGTTGCCACCATGGCGAGTCAGCCAGAGGCGGCGCAGTGGGCTAGCCGCATGGCCGAGCTGATGCAGCCTTACGCCTCGCCTTTTGCCGCCTTTGCCAAAAACTTTACGTCCTATTCTACGCCCAGTGCTTCATCGGAGGCTGCTCATGGCTTCACGCCCTTCTCCTTCACCACCCCTGCGACTGGGGCCGCGCCCACTGCCGCTGCACTGGCAGCTCTGGCTGAGCAGCTTGCTCAGCTCGGCCAGCGGGTTGATGCTCTTGCCCAACAACTTGATGGGCAACCCAAAGCCCGAACTGCAAAAGCTCGTCGCCCAGTTAAACCAGCAGCCCGCAAGCCAGCTCGGCCCCGCGCTGGCACAGGCAAGCGCAAGTAAGATCAACCTGTTTTTGCAAGGGGTGGAGCGCTATCGCACCCACCCTTATCAGCGCAGGCTCAAAGAACCGCCGGCCATCTGGCAGGCGGGATCGACCCGTTTGATGGATTATGGCGGACGCGGCCAGCCGGTGCTGGTGCTGCCTTCGCTGATCAATCGCCCCACTGTGCTTGATCTGACCGAGCGACAGAGCTTGCTGCGCTGGCTGACGACGCAAGGCCTGCATGTGTATCTGCTGGACTGGGGCACACCAGATGCCAATGAAGGCACTCTGAGTATTGAGGATTATCTCATCCGTGCGGGCAAGGCACTGGCGCAGATTGACACGCCCGTCCAGCTGGTTGGCTACTGCATGGGTGGGCTGCTGGCGCTGGCGCTGGCCGCGCGGCACCCGGACCGGGTTGCGCAACTGGCCCTGCTGGCCACGCCATGGGATTTTCATGCTCCGAATAAAATTGCCGCCCTACGCGCCGCGCAGCTGTATCGGTTATGGCAGCCGCTGCTGGGTGACCTTCCGGTTGATCTGATTCAAACGCTTTTCACATTGCTCGACCCTCTCGGCCCGGCGCAGAAATTCGTGCGCTTTGCCGAAATGACGGACAAGGACGAAATGGACAGCTTTGTCGCGCTCGAAGACTGGCTGAATGATGGGGTACCCCTCACCCGCGCCATGGCCGATACCTGCCTGATTGACTGGTATGAGCGCAATGCCCCGCAGGAACTGGTTGATCCTTCCAGCATTCGCACGCCCACACTGGTGATGATCCCGCAGCAGGACCGCATCGTGCCACCCGAAAGCGCGGAAGCCCTCGCTGCGCGTTTGCCGGACTGCCGCCGCTTGCGCGTGCCGCTTGGTCACATCGGTATGATCGTTAGCCACAGCGCCCCAGAGCAAAGCTGGAAGCCGCTAGCCAAGTGGCTCGGCGCACATTAGGTTATTGCCAAACCCAAAGGAGCTTTTCATGACCGACGTTGTAATTGTATCTGCTGCCCGCACCCCGATTGGTAATTTCAATGGTGGACTGGCCAGTCTGCCTGCGCATCAGCTGGGCGCGATTGCCATTACTGAAGCTATGAAGCGCGCGGGCATTAGCGGTGGTGACGTCGATGAGGTTATTCTGGGCCAGATTCTACAAGCGGGTGCCGGGCAAGGCCCGGCTCGTCAGGCAGCGATTGCGGCGGGCATTCCGGCAGAAAAAACGGCCTACAGCATCAACCAGCTATGCGGCAGCGGTCTGCGCACCGTGGCGCTTGGCTATCAGGCGATCAAGATGGGCGATGCCAATATCATCATCGCGGGTGGTCAGGAAAGCATGAGCCAAGCTCCGCACTGCCTACACCTGCGCAATGGCACCAAGATGGGCAATGCCGAGATGATCGACACCATGATCAAGGATGGCCTGTGGGATGCGTTTAACGGCTATCATATGGGCCAGACCGCCGAGAATGTGGCCGCCAAATGGCAGATCACCCGCGAGATGCAGGACGAGTTTGCCGCTGGCTCGCAAAACAAAGCAGAGGTCGCGATGAAGGTGGGCAAGTTCAAGGCTGAAATTGTCCCGATTATTATTAAAGGCAAGAAGGGCGACACAGTGGTTGATACCGATGAGTTCCCCCGCGCGGGCGTAACTAAGGAAGCGTTGGCTGCCCTGCGTCCGGCCTTTGCCAAGGATGGTTCGGTGACGGCGGGCAACGCCTCCGGCATCAATGATGGTGCTGCGGCGCTGGTGCTGATGAGCGCGGCGGAAGCCACCAAGCGCGGCTTGAAGCCGCTGGCGGTTATCAAGAGCTGGGCAACAGCAGGTGTTGACCCCGCTATCATGGGCAGTGGGCCGATCCCGGCCTCGCGCCTTGCCCTACAAAAGGCAGGCTGGAAAGCGAGCGATCTTGACCTGATTGAAGCGAACGAGGCTTTCGCCGCGCAGGCTTGCGCGGTCAACAAGGACATGGGTTGGGACCCTGCCCGCGTGAACGTGAATGGCGGCGCGATTGCCCTTGGCCACCCGATTGGCGCGAGCGGTGCGCGTGTTCTCGTCACCCTGCTGCACGAGATGCAGAAGCGCGGAGCCAAGAAGGGCCTGTCCACCCTGTGCATCGGCGGTGGCATGGGCGTGGCGCTGTGCGTGGAAGCGGCCTGATTTTATGTTTGTGCACCGCACAACGAGCAGGCTATCCACTGGTCAGTACTCTGACTTTGTGCTTTAGTCCGCGCGAATTTAAAAACAGGAGCAAGACATGGCACGCGTTGCAGTTGTTACCGGTGGCACCCGTGGGATTGGTGCCGCAATCAGCAAGGCGCTGAAGGCAGCGGGCTATGCAGTAGCAGCGGTCTATCATGGCAATGAGGACGCGGCACACAAGTTCATGGCCGAGACGGGCATTGTCTGCTTCAAGTTTGATGTGTCGGATGAAGCGGCGGTCGAGGCCGGGATCAAGCAGATCACCGAGACACTTGGCCCGGTTGATATTCTGATCAACAACGCCGGCATTACCCGTGATGGCTTCTTGCACAAGATGAGCGCCGAGAGCTGGCATGCGGTAATGAATACCAATCTTACCTCCTGCTTTCTGCTCAGCCGAGCGGTGATTGTGGGCATGCGCGAGCGCGGCTTCGGCCGCATCATCAACATCAGCTCCATCAACGGCCAGAAAGGCCAGCTGGGGCAGACCAATTATTCGGCGGCCAAGGCGGGCATGATCGGCTTTACCAAGGCACTGGCGCAAGAAAATGCCAGCAAGGGTATAACTGTGAACGCTATTGCGCCCGGTTATATCGCGACCGACATGGTGGCGGCGATGGATCAGGCTGTACTGCAAAAAATCGTGGCGCAAATTCCGGTCGGCCGTCTCGGCAAGCCAGAGGATATCGCCCGCGCTGTAGTGTTTCTGGCCGCTGATGAAGCTGGCTGGATGACCGGCAGCACCTTAACACTCAATGGCGGCCAATATTTTGCCTGATTAGGCCTTAAAATACAGATTAACCATGATTTTGTTTGCGGTTGCTTGAGCCGGAATGCTAAAAGCCAGCATTACTGTGCGCAGCGCATCATTTTTTAAAATCGGGGATAACATGGCCAATTTGGTAGCCCACTGCGTTAAATTCTTTACACCCGATTATTATCGCATGCTGTACCAGCTCCAAACCGCACAGGATATCGGGGAGCGGATGATGACACCAAAGTCAGCCGAAGAGCTGGCGTTATGGGATCAAACACCCTCGCCGCTCTTAGAGCCATTAAAGAAGGCCGCGCAGCTTGCCGGTAAAAATCCGGCCCTGAAACAGACTGTCTTTAAAGCCGCCGTGAAGGCTCTTATCCTGCCTCTGCAATCCCATGAAAAAGTCGTCGCCCTTGCCAAATTTGCGAATGGCCTAATCACTACCGCCGAAGAGAAAAGTGAGCTTCGCTCCCTCTGCGGGCTGACTGCTGTGGAAGGTGTTTCGAATGTCTATACCGGGCATTTTGTGGCGGCGCGGCGGAAGATGGAGGCCGCGCTTGACAGGCTGGCAGGGCGATTAGAGAAAAAACAGGATAGCAGAACTTATGAAGCACTCTGTTTACGTTTGGTTGATCTGTCACAACCGCCAAGCATAACGCGGCGGCGGCATGTTACTTTTGAGCGCGTACTAGCTTTTTGCGACCGCCACCCCGACATGCTGGCTGTTCTGCACCGCCAGAAACCGGAATTCTTTTTCCTCGCCGCCGAACAGGCGAGGAACCATGACATCGTACCGATCTATCAATTCCTTCACGCCCGCTCGGCACACAACCCCGAATTTGTCCCCCTGCGCAGAGTCATCGCCAGAGCCATTCTCAACTGCAGGGCGTTTCCGAATGACAGTGCATTGATGCAAGAGGTGCATATGGATGCGGCCAGACTTGCCAGTACAAATCCGGACTATAAGCCAACTTTTGTCGCCCATAGCTTTAACCTGCTCGCTGACCGTTTGGCGTATAGCGATTGTGCGCTGGCCAGCACCATTATGAAACGGGTGAATGCCTTGTGCTTGGGTGCCCTAAAACCGGGCGCACAACTTGCCGGGCGTGAATTTTTTATTTCGTCCCAGCTGAGTTCGGAACCCACAGATCGCTACTTTTCTGTTAATCCCGGCCCTGTGATCTATCCACGCGAAGCATCTCAGTTGGACGCCTACAGGATCGTCATGCGCCATCCTATGGACGAAGCAAGGGAAGCCAAGGATATTCTGCCGATTTTTCTGGGTGCCGCGCCGAAGCCCGCTGAACGCACGGCGGCGCTCGCTCTAAAAGCTGCTTATCATGCTCTCAATGGCAATATAAGCGTACTCCATGCCTTTGCCATTTTATGCGCCCAGACCGGAACTGAAGAGGGGATAAAACTTGGTCGGGACCTGCATGCACTCTCGCCTGAGGGCAAGCGTAAGGCAGCTTCAGGAGTAGCGTCAGCCCCCGCCTATGTCGCTGCCTGAGTTTAAAAACTCCCCAGCCGCATGGCGGCGCGGCGCGAGAGCTGAGCGACTGCCGTTGCGCGGGCATTGCGCTCGGTGATCTCTTCACTCAGGCACTCATTATCCTGTAACCAGCGCTGAAAGCTGATGCGATCACGTAAGGCTTGCCGCTGCATCATCAGCGTAAAGGCCATGGCGGGACCTGCGCAGGCGTGCAGGTCGCTCTCCAGCTCAACCAGCAGATTAAGATCTTCATTGGCAACATTGACAATAGACATAGCTTCGCCCCCACGTTTTTCACGTTTTCTGTTCAACTGGCTTTTTAAATCACGGGCTTTGTGCCCTTATGTTCCCTGCATCCGAGAATAGGCAGGTTTTACTAAAAAACTGTCTATTTGCTTCTATCTGCCTGAGATACAATGATTTTATGCATACCGATGTCGCTGAACTGCGCGAGTTTTACACCAGTCCGCTCGGGCAAATGGCGCAGCGCTGGCTGCGCCGCCATGTGCAGGCGCTCTGGCCAAACCTGCGCGGGCAAAAAGTTCTCGCCCTTGGCTATGGCACGCCCGTACTACGCCCGTTTTTGACCGAGACCGACCGTGTGCTGGCCTTCATGCCCGGGGCCCAAGGCGTGGTGACCTGGCCAAGTGAAGGGCCAAATTGCACTGCATTAGTCGATGAAACAGCCCTTCCTCTTCTTGATGCCTCGGTCGATCGGGTTATCCTGCTCCATGCACTGGAAGGAGCCTCACAGCCAGCCCGTCTGCTTGACGAAGCCTGGCGCATCCTGACCAGTGGTGGCCGGTTGATGGTGATCGCTCCCAATCGCACCGGCTGGTGGGCTATCTCCGATGCCACCCCGTTTGGCCACGGCACAGCCTTCTCACAGCGTCAAATCCGTCACCTGCTAAAAACACATGGCTTTATTCCCGAACAAAGCCGGGGCGGCCTTTTCTTTCCGCCCTCTGCTGGCCGTATTGCGCGTACCCTTGCGCCTCTGCTCGAGCATAGCGGACCCAGCTGGCTGGGAGCGGTAGCTGGAGTTCACCTGATTGAGGCCAGCAAACAACTTTACGCTCCGACAGGAAAACCAGCTCTAGCAAAGACTTATCGGGCAAATCTGGTCCAACCCAAACCCGTCAGCTTAAGAGTCCGTTAACGGGTTCCCGGCGACATTAACCATGTCGGGTTTTGTGGAGCGCTCATGATCGCCATTGTCGGCCTTATTCTGCTGTTTGTCTGTGTGTTTGGGACCTATATCATCCACGGCGGCAGCATTGATGTGGTTCTGCATGCTGCCCCCTTTGAGTTGGCGATGATTTTTGGTGCCGCCATCTCCGCTATGCTGCTTGGTAACTCGGGGCTAGTGGTCAAAAAAGTCATGAAGAGCTTAGGCAAGGTCTTCAAAGGCGAGAGCTGGAAATCGCAGGATTACCGCGATCTGCTGGCGCTGATGTTTCAACTGTGCAAACTCATCAAGACCAAGGGCATTATTGCGGCAGAAGCGCATATTGAAAAGCCGGAAGAGAGCGCGATTTTCAGTAAGTATCCGAAAATTCTTCACGACCATTTTGCCATCGACCTGATTTGCGACACTCTGCGCATGATGACGATGAACTTTGAAAACCCCATTCACGTCGAAGACCATATCAACCGCCAACTCGACAAGCACCACCACGAGGCTGGTAAGCCGGCTGAAGTGGTGCAGAATATGGCCGACGCCCTGCCCGCGCTGGGTATTGTCGCCGCCGTGCTGGGTGTCATCAAGACCATGGCCTCAATTAACGAACCCCCCGCTGTACTGGGTGGTATGATCGGTTCGGCTCTTGTCGGTACTTTTCTAGGCGTATTTCTTGCCTACGGTATTGTCGGCCCCATGGCCAGCAAGCTCAAGCTGGTCGGCGAAGGCGATCATCAGTTTTACCTGATTATCCGTGATGTGCTGGTGGCCCATCTGCAGGGCTGTGCACCACAAGTGTCGGTCGAAATCGGTCGCGGCAATATCCCGACCGCGATTCAGCCAACCTTTGCCGAGATGGAAGAAGCACTCAACGCCATTCCACCCGCCTAACCATTACGCACAGCGGTCACTTCCTCACACAAGCGCTGCGAGGCTGGCTCGAGAATCTCCTCCAGCTTACGGGTCATGTCTGTAACGCTGCCTCCTTTGGGTAGCGGCGGCAGGAATTCAAAAATCACCTTGCCAGGATAGACCCAGAATGAGCGCCGGGGCCAGAACATACCCGTGTTCAGCGCGAGGGGAACGACCGGCAGATCATAACGCTGGGCAATCGCTGCTGCACCGACCTTATAGGGCTTTCTAACGCCCGGACGCACGCGCGTGCCTTGGGGATAGACGACAATCTTACGGCCTTCCGCCACCGCTTTGCCCGCATTGTCCACCATCGATAGCATGGCCTTGCCATGTGCGCCGCGGTCGATCGGGATCATGCCGGACCGCGCCTGATACCAACCCCACAGGGGAATCCACATCAGTTCGCGTTTGAGCACGATGGCAGGGTCGCCCAGTAAAATGTGCATCATCAGTGTTTCAAAAGTTGACTGGTGTTTGCTGGCAATCACACAGGGACCTTCGGGGATGTTCTCAAGGCCGCGCACTTCGTAGGTGATACCTGCCAAATAGCGCTCAATCGGCAGATTGCCACGAAAATAATAGGTAATGAACCGGACCACAGTTTTGCGTGGTAGAACCAAAACCCACAACAACCCTACGTTGGCAATGATCGCCCACGTCAGGAAGCCGACATGAAACAGCAGAGAGCGGACAAACAAGATCACGGCAACTCCCCAAGACGACGATGAGCAACGTGGTGAGCGGTAATAACGGCCAGAGCAATCAGCAGGGTAGGCATGACCGGCAGTAAATGCCATTGAACCGCAACGTCAAGTCCGGCGCGGGTGGCAAAGCGGACGAGCAGGATCAGTAGCCCCGTCGCTACCAGCCCGCCCAGCAGGGTACCCTGCACAGACAGCCAGAACATATGGCGGCGGAGTTGGCGGGCAATGAAGGCATCGGTTGCACCGACCAGGTGCAGCAGTTCGATCACCTCATGGTGGGCTTCCATCGCCGTTTGCACCAAAAGAATGAGCATAAGCACCGCCGCACCGATAATGAGCAGCAGCAGCACCGCGGCGACACCCAGCCCGAGCATCGCCAACCGGTGCACTTCACGCATCCAGCTGCCATGATCATCAAGCTGCGCCCCTGACACGGACTCAAGAGCTTCGCGCAGCCCATGAATATCCGTGACATCAGGTTTCAACTCAACATCAATGAGTGCAGGTACAGGTAATTCGTCAGGAAGCGAGCCTTGCCCAAACCATGGCGCCAGCAGCTGGACCATTGCGGCCTCACCAACAGGCTCGGCAGTGGCCACAACGGGTGACGCTCGCAGTAGGGCCAGCGCGGCTTCAACCCGCTCCGGGAGTGGCTGCGCCGTTTTATCCAGTGGCAGTATCTGCACGGTGACCTTGCCGGACAGCTCATTTTGCCAACCACTAACCGCGTGAGACAAGCTCAGGCAGAGCACCAGCATGAGCGTCGCGAGCACGGTCAGTCCGGCGATGATGAACGGGAGATAGCGCCCGCTGGCATCGCGATCGAGCGGGATCACCGGGCGAGCACGGCTAAACAGCGGCATGCCGGGCCTCCTGAACCAGCTGACCTTCGCTCAAGTGCAGTCGCGGAAACCCGAACCGTTCGATCAGCGCTTCATTATGGGTCGCAACCACAATGGTGGTACCAAGCCGGTGCAATTCCTCGAACAGGTATAGTAACCGCAGCGCAATCGCATTATCGACGTTCCCGGTTGGCTCATCTGCCAGCAGCAGGCGCGGACGATTGATAACGGCACGGGCGATTGCCACGCGTTGCTGCTGCCCACCCGACAACACCGTCGGCTTGAGATGCAGGCAATCTCCCAGCCCAATCCACTTAAGCAGCTCCTTGACATGACCCATTGCCTGCGCTTCCGGCTGGCCGGCTGCTCGCAATGGCAGCGCAACGTTGTCGAGCACACTCAGATGATCAAGCAGGCGAAAATCCTGAAACACCACGCCGATATGCTGGCGCAGTGGTGCTAAGGCATCGCGTGGCATCGTCATCACATCCTGCCCGAACATAGTGATCAGTCCGCGTGAGGGACGATGCGCCAGATAAAGTAGCCGGAGCAGGGAGGACTTGCCCGCACCCGACGGGCCGGTGAGAAAGTGGAACGAGCCTTGCGCCAGATCAAAACTGATATCGCGGAGCACTTCCGGCCCGGTGCCATAGCGCAGACCAACGGATTCAAAACGGATCATGGCGCGGTTGTATCAGGATTTTTCGGCGGGCCAAACACCCAATACAGGCTGCGCTTGGCCATGTCAGTTGGGCTATCAGTGTTCGGGGTTGGCTCTGCCATCGCGATCTCTGTTTCCGCCCCCGGATCCGCAGCAGGCCGGGCCCGTGTGCCGCCAAAGTCGGACACATAGAGCAGGACGCTGAACAAAATCAAACCCGTCACCAGCCCGACAGCCAAGCCAACGCGGAGGATCTGCTGTAAAAAATTCATTACGACTCGGACTCTGTCACAAAAGTTTCACAAAAGAGTCCTTAGCCTGAAACAGACTCATTTTAAAGTGAAACTAACAAGAACAGAGTTTCGGAGGTGCAGATGAGCAAAGAAACAGGAGCCACCCGGACAGCCGGACTTGTAAGTTTTGCCTTTAACGCTGCCCAGCCTGCGGCCCCGGAACCGAGCCAAGGTCCGTGGCGCCGCGCCGAGCTGATGGCGCGGGCCGATGCCGAGTTCCGCCGTCTAAGAAACCTGAAACCGGCACGGGCGCTAGAGTAACGCTACTCTAGCCGTTGGGCATTTTCAGTAAGCTTCGCTTTTAGTGCATTACATTCAGCGATCAGGCTGCTGCGCAGTTCAGTGTACTTGATCTTGCCACTAGCCATGCCACGCAGCCAATTCATGTTTTCATCAGAACCACTAATGTCTAGTGTCCCCGCCAAAAACTTGGGCAAAGCGCCCGAGGCTGCCCCAAACACTGCACCTAACCCGAGCGCAAGGGGGGATGGAGAAGACAAGAGGCTAATCCCAATACAATTTACAGCCGCCATTGCTGCGGCCGTTCTAACCGGATGGTTAATCGAGGCGAGGTAATACAAACTCATGCCACGCATCACACTATTGGTAATGATATCCTTAAATGCTTTTACGGGGCTGGTTTCAGCTTTCTCGGTAACCATAGAAATCTCCTAGGCATTAGATGCGCAGATAAACTATGAAACCGGACGCACGAGTTCAATCAGAAAATATGGTTAATTTTCTTAGCCTGAAATTTTCCGCGCGACTTAGCGGAATATGTGGGCAAGACCAGGTAAAAGCTTAAATAGAACGCCTACTGCGCCAGCCAGCCGCCATCCATGTTAATGGCTGCGCCGGTTTGCTGTGAGGCCGCGTCCGAGCACAAGAACACGGCCAGAGCGCCCAACTGCTCGGGCGTTACAAAGGCCTTGCTCGGCTGTTTTTCGCTGAGCAATTTAATCGCTGCATCGGCATTGCTCAAACCATCCTTGGTAGCCAAGGCGTCAATCTGCTTTTGTACCAGCGGCGTGAGCACCCAGCCAGGGCAAATGGCGTTGGCAGTGATGCCCTTGCCCGCGTTCTCAAGCGCCGTGACCTTGGTGAGGCCAATCACGCCATGCTTGGCGGCGACGTAGGCCGACTTGTTGGCACTAGCGACCAGACCATGCACCGAGGCGATGTTGATGATGCGCCCCCAGCCGCGCGCCTGCATACCGGGCAGCGCGGCCTTGGTGCCATGAAAAACGGCTGAGAGGTTGATGGCGATGATAGCGTCCCACTTATCGGTCGGGAAAGTTTCAATCGGCGAGGTGTACTGAATACCCGCGTTATTGACCAGAATATCCACCCGACCAAACGTCTTTTCGGCCTGCGCGACCATGGCGGCAATCTGCTCAGGCTTGCTCATATCCGCGCCGGAATAGTCCACCTTCACGCCGCAGTTGCTGATCTGCGTCTTCGCTGCCGACACTTCCAGCTCGGTCCCGAAGCCATTAAGCATGACATTGGCTCCAGCTTGTGCCAGCGCCGTGGCAACCCCTAGCCCAATCCCGCTCGTGCTACCGGTGACAATCGCGTTTTTGCCTTTTAAACTCATGCTGCGGCTTTCCTTTGCTGCATACTCATGTTGCGAACCACCTCACGCGCCAGCGCGGCCATTTCATCAGCGGCGGTGGAGAGCGGCTGAAACTCAATCACGCCTAGACCATTAAGCAAAGATTCTGCATAGGCCACGCGCGAGCCAAGGCGAATGCGCGAGACGGGCGAGCCGAGCTGATCAAGATTCTCGAGAATCCCCTCGGCCATGTTGCTGCGTGGTGGTACGCGATTGGGGATAATGAGCGTGGGCACCCGCTCCTGCCGGGCAAGCTGCAAGGTAGCTTGCGTGGCCCACACATCCATCGGTGAAGGTTGCACGGGAATAAGGATAATGTCGGCCACACGCACACTGAGGCGCGCATCCGTCTCGGCATGCGGAGGACTGTCGATAATGACCACCTGGTGCGTCTTGGCCAACTGCTCAGCCTGCTGGGAGCTGCGCCAGCCCGTGGCCTTGACATGGGTAAGCTTGTTATTCTCACCAAGGCGCTGGCTGCGCACCTCGGCCCAACGGCTGAGCGAGCCTTGCGGGTCGATATCGATGGTGGCAACGCTGCGGCGCATGGCGGCAAATGCAACGGCAAGCTGCGCGGCGAGTGTCGTTTTTCCGGCACCGCCCTTTTGCTGGGCAACGGTGATAATCATGCCCACAATCTAGCGTGGACAAGCCCCGCCGCAAGCGTAAAAAGAGCCATCATGACCCATTTACCTGAAGTTCTACCCCGCTCCACCATGACTATGACCAGCGCCGCGCTGGCCTTGCAGGAGGGGCGACTCGTCGCTTTTCCAACAGAAACAGTCTATGGGCTGGGGGCCGATGCCACCAATGACAAAGCAGTAGCCGCGATCTTTGCCACCAAAGGCCGCCCACAATTTAACCCACTGATCGTTCATATTGCCCACAGTGACGAAGCCGCTGGGCTGGTGACACTTAATGAGGCTGCCCACGCGCTGATGCTGCGCTTCTGGCCGGGACCGCTCACACTGGTCCTCAAACGCCTGCCTGACTGTCCGATTTCGCTGCTCTGTAGCGCGGGGCTGGATACCCTTGCCATCCGCTGCCCGTCGCACCCGCTCGCGCGTGAGTTGATTGAAGCGGCAGGCGTGCCGCTGGCCGCGCCAAGCGCCAATCGCTCCGGCGCTGTGAGCCCCACCACCGCCCAGCATGTAGCTGAAAGCTTTCGCGAGAATGTACATCCCGACTTTGCCTATATTCTGGCGGGCGGGCGCAGTGCCGTGGGGCTGGAATCGACGGTGCTGGATTTAAGTGGAGACATCCCCACCTTACTACGGCCCGGTGCTGTACTGCGCGAGGAGATTGAGGAGACGCTTGGACAGAAGGTGGCTTTAGCCCAAGCGGACCACGCCATTAGCGCCCCCGGTATGCTGGCCAGCCACTACGCCCCCACAGCGCCCGTACGGCTGAATACACGCACACCGCAAGCTGGTGAAGCCTATCTGGCCTTTGGCCCCGGCAAGCTGCCCGCTGGCGTCACCAGTCTGAATCTCTCAGAAAATGCAGATCTGGAAGAAGCTGCCGCTAACCTGTTTGCTTATCTGCGCCAGCTGGATGCCACTACCCCGGCGGGGATTGCAGTTGCTCCGGTTCCTGAAGTCGGCTTGGGCATTGCGATCAATGACCGCCTCAGGCGCGCAGAGGTGAGATAGCTTTATTCAAACATATGTGTTCCACCGTTACACAATAATTTCGCTATAGCCCGCACATCATCCGCACCAACTTCTGTGACTGGCGCCCGGGCGTCCCCCATGACAAACTGCCCCAACAAGTTAAATCGATCGGCAGCGAGATTCAAAATGCGATCTTCCGGCCAGGTCCAGCTCAGGAATTCCCGATAACCCATGCGACGTACAATTCTCATGAAGTCCTGTGAGGCCGAGAGCTTCTCAACCGTATCGGCCGGAATATCTACTCTCTGCGGAAACACTCTTGGCGCTTGGTAGGGCCATTTCACAGCCGCTGAAAGTACATATTTCAACAAGGCAGGATCAGCCGCCGTTTCGTGCAGCAGATAACTTATAACCTGCCCTTCATGGGTGGTTGATTGAAGCCATGGTTTGCTGCTCATCACGATCTCCTTAACTTAGGCTCAAAAATAGAAGTCCGTCCGCTCCGGATGTAACTCGCGACAGCTCCCGCGTCCTCAGGCGGCACCCCAATCGCTCCATCCCGACTATCGCTCATGGCAAAATCACCCGCACGATTAAAGGCGATAACAGCGAGTGACAGGGTTTCCGGTTGCGACATCGTCCAGTATATTTCCTTGGGCATACGCGCAATCATACGCATCACATCATCTGACGCAGACAGTTGCTTAGCCGCATTCATGGGGGGAGGATTATGCCCCAGGCGGTAAGGCCACGTCATGGATGCTTGCATAGCAAAGCGCAATAGGGCAGGATTCTCTGCTGTTTGAAAAAGGATGAAGCTGATGCCTCGCCCAGCGGCAGTGGTCGCGTAATTCCAAGGGTCTCTCAGCATGGGTCTTCCTCCAGCGCCGAAAGCTAGCGACTGGCGCCAGCTAACGCAAGGGAAGATTAGTTAAGACAGCAGCAAAGTGTTAAAGCGCAGTCCATCCTTAGGCATAAAGCCCTTTAGCTGCACCTTGCTCTTCAACTTGGCATTTGCCTCATCCACACAGATGCTAAGCAGGGACTGCGGGTGCAGATGTTTGAGGCTGGCGATCGCGTTAAAGAGATCATTAGTCTTGTCGGGTATGCCGCAAGATTGGCCGAGCAGAAGCTGACCATGACCGAGATCAGTGAAGATCTGGAAAGCCTCAATAGAGCGCTGCTCAAGCCACAGCAACGCCTGACTGTGCTGGAGAACCTGCGCAAACCATTCCGGCCTCTTCCATTCGCCCGTATGCGTAAGCCAACACACAGCCATAGGCTCGGCAAACTCGTGTGCTGTACTGGCATTGGCGCGTTGCAAGGGTAGCGCCTCGTCCACCGGCTTGCAACTGCCGCGGCGACAATAATACTGATCGGTAACAACCGTTACAGCCTGACGGTCGGCCAGCTGGTTCCAGCGCGTTGCCAAGGTCTGCCCCATCGGCTCAGGCACCAATACCAACTGTGGCTCACGATTTTCTTGCAACTCATTCGCCACCTGGTCGGCCGCGAGCCGAAGCGGAATGTTGGGACTGTGGGCCAACGCCACATAATCATAATAACGCACAAGGCCGATCCGCCCCTGCCCACACAGACTAGGCAAGATCCCGATCTCCCCTCCAGCAAGCTGCAACTGGCGCACTCCATGTGCGCCGTGCCGATCCTGCCGCCAGAGATCTGTCAGCATCTGTTCCATCACTTGGCTGGTCCAATACGGTTCTCGTTGGATATTGCGACGCGGACTCAACATTATAGCTCCCTGCCCCTTGCTAGTTATGGCAGTTAGCCGAAAAAGCCAACAGGAAAGCCACACGATCTTAGTTTTACTTTCAGGGATTGCACTCGCCCCCGGTGCAGCGCTAATGTTGGCAGGATTATGCCTTATTGGAGCTGCCATGCCCATTAACTTTTCCGCCATTCATCCCGAGCGTCTGTCGTATATCCTAACCGCCATGCCCAAGGCAGAGCTGCATGTGCATATTGAGGGCACGCTTGAGCCGGAGCTGATGTTCAAACTGGCTGAGCGCAATGCCATTACCCTGCCCTATGCCGATGTTGAAGCGCTGCGGCAGGCCTATGCCTTCACCAACCTGCAAAGCTTTCTGGATATCTATTACGCCGGAGCCAGCGTGCTGATCTCCGAGCAGGATTTTTACGACATGGCCATGGCCTACTTCACTCGCGCGGCGAGTGATAATGTAGTGCATTGCGAAGTGTTTTTCGACCCGCAAACGCACACCAGCCGCGGCGTGCCCTTTGCCACCATCATGAACGGCCTGACCAGCGCCGCCGATGATGCCCAAATGGAATATGGCCTGTCGGTGAAGTATATCCTGTGTTTCCTGCGCCATCTGAGCGAGGAGGATGCGCTGGCCACGCTCAAGGAAGCCTCGTACTTCCGCGATCAGTTCATCGGTGTTGGCCTTGATAGCAGCGAGACAGGCAACCCGCCTGAGAAGTTTGAGCATGTGTTTGCCAAGGCCCGCGAGATGGGCCTGCGTGTAGTGGCGCATGCGGGGGAGGAAGGCCCGCCCGCTTATATCAGCAACGCGCTGGACGTGCTGAAAGCCGAGCGTATCGACCATGGCGTGCGCTGTGTGGAGGATGCCGCGCTGGTGGCGCGTTTGGTGAAAGAGCAAATCCCCCTTACCGTCTGCCCGCTGTCCAACATCAAGCTGCGCGTGTTCGACAAGATGATTGACCATAACCTCGCCTTCCTGCTGGAAGTCGGGCTGAAAGCCACCATCAACAGCGATGACCCGGCCTATTTTGGCGGCTATATCAACGATAATTTCCACGCCGCCTTCACCGCTCTGCCCACCATGGGCGCTGCTGAAGCCTACCAGTTGGCCCGCAACTCGCTGGAGGGCAGCTTTGCCCCCGACAAGCAGAAAGCCAAATGGATCGAAGCGCTGGATGAAGTGTTCCTGCTAGAAACCGCGCTGGCGGTTTAAGCAAACCCTTCAAACGCGGGGCGCGGCATCACCGGAAGGTCGTAGACGCCGATACTGCCCATATTAGGCGTGGCGAACTGTCTTTCTTCACCGCTATCAATCGCTGCCAGTAGATGCGTGCTAAACAGCGGCATGGCCGCGCCGGGCACGGCACCGGGCTGGCGCGAATAGGCCAAGCTCTCGCTGCTATCCGCCACGGCAGGAATGAGCGCAGCAGCGGCGGCATCGGCCACATAAGCTTCGCTATCATCAAATTTGCTGTCAAAACGGTTATAGATTTGCGCGAGGGTCTGGCTGCTGCCATTGCTGGCAAAAAACACCGAACGGTTGGCACTCGCCGCCTCAGGCAGCAAGCTGGCCGCGCTGGCCGAGGGATTACGCTCCATCGCTTTAAGAAAGCGCGTCGCGCCGGTGGCCCCCAGAAAATGCGAGAGATACAGCTCGGTCTCGCCCACGCTGCGGCCAAGATTTTTCTCAAGCGTCTGTTTGTTGTCTTTGGCGAACTCGGCTGCCATCAGCGCGGCAACCTTGGGGTCTTTGCGCAGCTCAAGAATATCCTGCCGCGCGGCCTTGCTGGCCACCATCGGCTTGCCGTCCTTGGTGCGGGTAATGGCGGCGGCCTGATCGGACAGGCCGTACTTAGCCCCATGCTTATCGACCATATCCAGCCAGGTGCTCTCGATAAACTGGTACAGGCCTGAGGCCGAGGAGGTGCTGGCCTTGGCATTGGGGTTGAAGCTGGATTCGGTACCCGCTTTGTCGATCAGGTAGGCAAAACTGACCCCGGTACGGGCGCTGGCTTGCTGCACCGCCTGCAGGATATGCGCGGGCACACGCCCTGACCCTCCGCCAAGTCCTTGATTTGACTTGAGAGTTGATCCTAACGCCTGACTTTGGCTGTGTCCGCTAATCGGCACGGCAAAATCCTCCTGCTAACGAAATTGCAAGGGATATGCCAGTTAATAGCGCCATGACTAGCTACACGCCCCCCCTCGCCGATATCCGTTTTGCCCTCGACCTTGCTGGCCTGCCCGAGTTGGGCCTGATGGACACCGACATGATTGCCCCCGTGCTGGAAGAAGCCGCCAAGCTGGCCAGCGAGGTGATTGCCCCCACCAATCGCGACGGCGATAAACACGGCGCCAAGCTGAGCGGCGATGCGGTGACCACCGCGCCCGGCTTTAAGGCGGCGTATAAAGCGATGCAGGAGGCGGGCTGGTGCGGAGCCCCCTTTAGCGCCGATCATGGCGGGCAAGGTCTACCGTGGACCATCAGCTTTGCCCTGCAGGAGATGTGGGGCACCGCCAACATGGCGTTTTCGCTTTGCCCTCTGCTCACCCAAGGCGCGGTTGAAACCATCACCACCCATGGCACGCCTGAGCAAAAGGCGTGGATGCTGGAAAAGCTCACTACGGGCGCGTGGACCGGCAGCATGCAGCTGACCGAACCACAAGCGGGATCGGACGTTGGCGCACTGCGCACCAAAGCCGTGAAGAGCGGCGATCATTATCTGCTCAGCGGACAAAAAATCTACATCACCTACGGCGAGCATGACCTGACCGACAACATCATCCACATGGTGTTAGCCCGAGTTGAAGGTGCTCCGGCGGGTATTAAAGGCATTTCGCTGTTCGCCTGCCCGAAAGTGATGCCCGATGGCACGCGCAATGATGTTCGTGCGGTGAGCCTCGAGCACAAGATGGGCATTCACGGCTCGCCCACCGCGGTGATGAGCTATGGCGATAAGGGCGGGGCCAAGGCGTGGCTGATTGGCGAGGAAAACCGCGGTATTGAATATATGTTCATCATGATGAACAGCGCCCGTCTTGGCGTAGGCCTGCAGGGCCTTGCCATGGCCGAGCGCGCGCTACAGCAAGCGCGCTGGTACGCCAACGACCGCGTACAAAGCCGTGATGTAGCCGATCCCAAAGGAGCCCCGGTTAAAATCATCAGGCATCCCGACGTGAAACGCATGCTGCTGACGATCCGCGCTTATGCCGAGGCGATGCGCCTTTTGGCCTATCACGCTGGCGCGGCGCTCGATAAAGCAAAACACAAGGGCGATGCTACGGCGCAGGCCCGCGTTGATCTGCTCACTCCCGTGGTGAAAGCGTGGAGTACCGACCTTGGTGTGGAGTGCGCCAGCCTTGGTGTGCAGATCCATGGCGGCATGGGCTATATCGAGGAAACCGGAGCCGCCCAGCATTACCGCGATGCCAAAATTGCCTGTATTTATGAGGGCACCAACGGCATTCAGGCCAATGATCTGGTCTTTCGCAAGCTTGGCCGCGATAAGGGCGAAGCCGCCCGCGCGTTTATCACCGAAGGCAAAGCCATCAGCGCCGCACTCAAACACCATAAGGGTGATGACGCCGAGGTGATTGCCGCTCATGTGCACAGCGGGCTGGACGCGCTGGAAGGCGCGACCGACTATCTGGTTAGCCAGAGCGACGTGAAAGCGGTGGCGTGCGCTGCGGCCAGCTACCTCAAGCTGTTCGGGCAGGTGGCAGGTGGCGTGATGATGGCTAAAGCCGCGCACAAAGCGCTAGAGGCACTAGCCAACCGTGAGGGCGATGCCAAATTCTATAACGCCAAGCTGGTCACCGCCCGCTTCTATGCCGAACAGCTACTGCCGCCCACACTCCCCCTTGCCCACAGCCTGAAGAGCGCAGCAACAACCACGCTGGCGCTGGGTGATGAGGAGATATAATACCGCCCTCCCCCGAGTTGCTAGGGGGGTGGGGGGGGGAAGAAGGAAAAGAATGTCTTTATCGTATAAACCTCTCCTGCTCGCCCTCTTCTCTTATCTGTTTCTCTCGACCGCCGATGCGCTGAGCCGATTGCTTATGCAGCATGGCTATAGTCAGCAGCAGGTGATTGCCGGTGTCGTGTTTGGGGCGCTTTTGCCTGTTCTGGCTTTCATTACCTATGAGCGGGGGTGGAAAAATTTACGCCCGCAGCATCCGGGGCTGACGGCACTCATCGCCCTGATCGGGATTGGTGAAGTTGGCACTGCCTTTTATGCCTTTCGTACCCTCACTTATATGGTGGAGAGTTACGCGATTTTCTTTACCGCGCCGCTATGGGTGGCGCTGCTTAGCGCTTTATGGCTGAAGGAAAGACTCACACTTCTGCAAGGACTGGCCATCTTGCTCGGCTTTGCGGGTGTGCTGCTGGCAAACTGGCCAAGCACGGGCACTAGCCCGTTGAGCGTGGGCCATCTGGCTGCCTTGGCAGCCGCAGTGTTGGCAGCTCTTCGCATTCTCATCCTGCGCAAGGTCGGGCAAAGCGGTAACGGCCATAGCCTCTTGCTGTCTTTGTTCGTTGCTCTGCTTCTCTTCAATGTGGCTACGATGCCTGAATTCACCCCGGTTACCCTGCCCGCGCTCGGCCTGCTGGCGCTTGGTGCGTTGGCGCAAGGGGGTGCTCATATTCTGCTGCTGGTGGCTGCCCGCAAAACCCCCGCACCGCTGCTGGCACCGTTCCAGTTCTCGCAGGCCCTCTGGGGCGCTGCCTATGGTGCGCTGCTGTTCGCGGAATGGCCAAAGCCCGCCACACTGGGCGGGCTTATGCTGGTAGTTCTTGGTGGTATTTTGCTAGTAAGGTCGCGTAAGGTAATTTAATTACCAGGTGCGCACCGGGCCGACATCAACATGCACGAAGTCGCTGCTGCTGTAAAAACCGACTCCACCCACCGCCATGCTCCGCGCCTGACGGGCGATGCTGGAGGTCGAATAGCCGGGCAGACGCAAGTCGATCGCCATACCCCTAACATGATAGCTCTGGCGAGCCACGCCCTCACCGCGCGTGCGGCGTAGCATGGCGTTGGTTTTGGGCGAGCGATAGCCCGAAACAATGTTAACGGGAGCCGAAACGCCAGTCTGGCGACGAATAGCGGTCAGCAGGTTCAGCAGACCCTTGTTAATGTTGTGAACTTCACCGGTGCGGAAGTCACGCAGCAGGTAATTGATCTCGTCAAGCGCCGCCTGCTCATAGCTCCCGCCACGCCAGTAGGTTGTGGTCAGCTCCTCGCCGGTATGGGTATTCTTGAATGACAAAGTGCGCGCCCCACCGCCGAAAGAGGCGAGCAGGATCTCGCTGCGTCGCACGGTTTCAGCTGCAGCGGCGTCATCGGTATCGAGCAAAGTGGCCGATCCAGCCGCAACACCAACCAGCCCGGTCAGGCTGGAACGGAGAAAATTACGGCGGGAAGTGATGTTGGAAACTTGTTCAGTAATCGCGGGGGCTTGTGCAGTCATCCGTGGTTCCTGGGCTAGGTTACACAAGTAATCGGATCGGTACATCAACCAGACTACTTGCGAAGGTCTAAGATGGTCTTCATACCAATCTCTAAAACCTTCTCCAATTTTAGGACCGTGTTCACCTTAACGGTCTTTTGCCTTTCTGGCCATAGGCCTTGGGCGACGAATGTCTAGCAGGATGGTAAGAGTCGCCGCAACCCTAAATTTTGTTAGAGAGCGAAATAATTGCGTATTTTTTAGATAACTAATTGTTTTCTATATATTTATTGAAATACGCCTATTGAATATATGGATTGTCAAGATTTGAAGTATTATAATTCATATCTAACTACATTATAGTTATATTTTTAACTTGAAAATTCAATTTTATTTATGTCATAGTATATTTTATGAAAACGTGCCCATCTTGCGATACAGGTCTTGTCAGCACTCAGCTGAGCTGCCCTGCCTGCCATCTGAGGGTTGAGGGTCAATTTACGCCCCCACGCCTCGCCCGCCTTAAGCCGCTTTCGCAAGCCCTAGCGGAGGAGTTTATTCTGGCCAGCGGTAATCTGAAGGAGCTGGGTGCCCGGCTGGAGATCAGTTACCCCACGGTACGCCGTCGGATTGATGAACTGGTGCGCGAACTGAACAGCCTGCGCGAAGCGGATGAAAAGCGCATTGAAACCATTATGCGCCGGATTGAGCGTAAGGAAATTACCCCGGAAGAAGGAACCCGCCTGATAAAGGAGATCAATAATGGCTTTTAAGGCGCCGCCTTCTGTAATTCTTCCGCCGGGACACTGGCTTCATTAACCGGGGCGGAGCCATCACCGGCCCGGACCATGGTCGCCACGGCCCGACGGCTTTTGGCCTCAACGGCGGCAAGCGCAGCGATCAATGCTCCATCCTGATTGTAAATATCGTCCCGGAACACCGGCTGCGCCCCTGCCCCCATCCAGGCTGTAATGTAAGAGAGATAGACCGGCACTGGCGTATTCAGGATGAGTCGGGTTTGCTTGCGGCTATCAAGTATTTTGGTGCGTTTGGCTTCGCTCCAGTCCTTGCGATCAGCGGTCAACAGCCAGTTGGTCAGGGCAGCCGGATCGGCCACACGAATACAGCCCGAGCTGATCGCCCGCACGTCCTTGCGGAACAGCTCACGCTCATTGGTATCATGCAGATACACATCAAACCGGTTGGGGAACAAGAACTTCACCGTGCCCAGCGGATTGCGTGGCCCCGGCTCCGCCCGCAAGCGATAGTCCCGGATGTTGGCCGTGGTCCAGTCAACCGTATGTGGATCAACCTCTACCCCGGCCTGATAAATCCGGACATTTTTGTGTTCCAGCGCGTAATTCGGATCCTCAATCAGGTGCGGCAGAACATCTTCGCGCGCAATCGTAGGCGGCACATGCCAGTCCGGGTTAAACTCAACCATCCGGATCAGATCAGCAAACACCGGGCTGGGCCGTTTGGGCCGCCCGACAATGACCTTCATGTTCAACTGCACTTTACCATCAGCTACAGCAACCAGCTGATAGGCCGGGATATTGACGAAGACATAGCGCGAGCCTAGCTGCGCGGGCTGCCAGCGTAACCGCTCCATATTGGCTTTCACCTGCGCAATGCGGCGGCTGAGCGGTACGTTGAGTGCGGCAACGGTTGCCCGGCCCACGACACCATCCGGCTCCAGACCGGAACGATCCTGATAGAGACGCACGGCCTGTGCCAGTTTATCATCATAGAGCGGGCTATCATCATTGACCGCCTCAGCCAGCTCGCCCGTCGCAGCCAAACGTTTACGTAACTGGACCACGCGCGGCGAGCTCTTGCCCGGCTCCAGCTTGCTCCCCTCACTGATTTTGGGCCACTCACCTTGCGCTTCCCACGAGCGCAGCTTCGCCAGAGCCATCTGCAAGCCCCGATAAACCGGTGACTGCGGTGGCAGCCCCTCCAGATAGCCCTTCAGATCGCTCGCCTTGGCCGCTTCGAGCACCACGGCGACCGGATCAATTTTCTGTGACGGGCTGAAGCGTTCCCCCTTCACCTGCCGCGGGCTGACGCGCCCGACCCGCACATCACTGGCATAGCGCATGAGCGCGTCTGTCAGGAGCAGATCCAGTTGCTGCGGGTTTTGCTCCGCCGTAATCTCGCTAACGTGATAGTCAGAAGGAACTAACCCGTGCGCATCAGCAGCTTCAAGAGTGCTAAGTGCAACCTGCCGACGGCGAGCATCACCCCAAAGCAACGCATAATTGGTCTGCGTATAAACGGCATTCAGTGCCGCCCGATCCAGCACCAACGCACCCACTGTGACGGCAGGCGCAGCCAGCACCTCTTGCATCGTGGCGGCCGACACGCTTTGCGCCTGCAGATGCTGCGGCCAACTGAGGAAGGCGACACTACCAACACCACAAAAAACGGTTAGAAATGCAAGGGAGCGAAGAAGAATCACGAAAACCTGCCTGTTGTTCCTCCACCCTAGGAGGACACCTTTAATCGCTGCTTAACAAGACTTATTTTCTTGCTTTTTTCAGCCGGACGTGGCGCGCGGGCCATCAAGGAACATCAAGATAGGCTCAATCCGGCTTGAATCAAGGAGCGCCGGCGCATGGCCGCAGTTGGGATACTGAACAAGTTGTGCCCGCGGGCCGCGCCGGGTCATCTCCAAAGCGGTATCCGGCAAAAGCAGATCGGACTCTTCCCCACGTAGCACCAGAACCGGAATGTTGAGCAGATCCCACAGCGGCCAAAGATTAACATCGACCAGCGGTCCGGCAAAAGCGTGCGCAATCGCAGGGTCATAGCACAAGCGATACCCACCCGCCGGATCAACCCGCACTGAATGCCGGGTGAGGTCCCGCCAGTCCTCATCTTGCGTGATGCCAAAGGGGGCGTGCACCCGGCGAAAGTAAGCTTCCGCTTCCGTCAGATCGGCAAAATGGGGGTTACTGCCTACATAGCCCGCCAACCGCTCCAGCGCGGCCTTGGGAATGAACGGCCCAACATCGTTGAGGACCAGTTTGCGAATAGGTGTATGCGGTTGCGCCGCCAGCATGAGGCCGATCAACCCGCCCATCGACGTCCCAATCCAGTCGACCTCGGTCGCGCCCAGACGGGCCAGCAAAGCGGTCATGTCGGCGAGCGCTTGCGGATAACCATATAATTCGGGCCGCGGCAACCAGTCGGACTGGCCCCGCCCGACCACATCAGGACAAGCCACAAAACGGCCACGCGCGGCTAGTTGCGCGGCCAGATAGTCGAAGTCATGGCTGTTGCGGGTCAACCCATGGACGCAGAGTGTCACCCGCCCACCCGGCTGCCCCCAACTACTATAGGCCAGCTGGTGGAATCCGGCGACCGACAGACCCAGATAAGTGTTCTGCTCCATCAGCGCCGCCGTGCCGGGGAGCGCGTTACATCATCATAATCGCGCAAATCGTCATCTACAGGCGGCGCACTGCCTTCATCATCGTCAAGAAAATCATCGTCTTCATCCGGCTCATAATTGCCGGAATGGTAATCCTCCGGCAGCTCCTCGGCTTTGCGGGGAATGGGCGGGTCATCTCCCACTGTTACCATCTCGGGCCACGGCAAGCTGTGAAAGGCCGAGGTTAGGGACCCCGCATAAGCTCCACATTGCCCGATCTCGATATAATCGCCCGCGCGGGCATCCTCAGGCAGATAGAACGGACCCGGCATGATATCCTCACCATGACAGGCGGGACCCGAGAACATGTATTTATGGATCACACTGCGCGGCGGGCGGCCCTGCGGGCGGATCAGCCGCACCGGCGCCTGGCACCAAGGCAGATTGATCTGACTGAGGCTGCCAAGTACGCCATCGTTGATATAGAGCATTTGCCCGCGGCGCTGCTCAACACGAACCAGAACAGCGACACTGTCGGCCACCAGCGCCCGACCCGGCGTGCAGAAGACCCGGCAGGTGCGTGGCAAATGTAGGCGCGCAAGGCCCCGCCCGACCACCTTGAAGTACTCCTCCAGCGGTGGTGGCCACAAACCTTCGTAAATAGAAGGAAAGCCACCTCCGATACATAGCAGGTCCAGCATGAAGCGGGCTTTGTACATAACCTCGCGCAGAATGAGAAAGGATTCATCATACAGCGCCGGACTTAGAACCTGCGAACCAAGCTGAAATGACAGACCCAGCTTGAACCCGGCCTCCACCACTTCGCGCGCCAGAAAAACGGCCTTATCGATCTCGCAGCCATAGCGATATCCCTCCGACTGCAAGGCCCCGGCGGGCGCGGTGACACGCACAATCAAGGTGCAATCCGTCCCGGCATGAGCGCGGATTTTGCGCAGCTCATCCGGGTGATCGATCACAAAGTCACGAATGCGGTGCTTACGGTAGGCCTGTTCCACCGCCTGCTCCGCCTTGATGGGATGCATGAACAAAAGGCGCGCATCGGGCAACAGACGGGCAACTGTTTCGATCTCGGCCAAGGTGTCACAGGCATACCAGTCAATCCCGGCGGAAAAAACTTCGCCCAGCACCTTCGGCTCGGGGTTGGCGCGCACCGCATAGGCAGTGGTGCCGGGAAAGTTATCGAGAAAGGGGTGCGTGCGCATATAGATCATTTTCGGGCGCAGCAGGTGCAGTGGCGCATCGGGCGCCAATGTTTTGGCAACCTCCAGCGCATCGGCATATTCAGTCGGCGGCAAGCCGCTGGTGACGTCTTCGTCCTGCATAATCCTCAGTGTGACCTATGTTTGTTACCAGCTGGTAAGGATTATAACGCGATTTATGGTTTTCAGATATTAACCAACAAATTTCCGGTAACTTGAGCTCCAATACAACAACGGCGTGCCCTCATGGGCCTGTAAATGGACCACCTCACCGAGCAAAATAGTATGGTCACCCGCGGAAATACGTTGGGTAATTTTACATTCAATGGTGGCCAAGGCCCCCTCAAGGAGCGGCGCACCGCTGATCCCCAATCGGCTTGTGCAGGATTGCCAGCGCTCGGCCCCCTGCCCGCGCTGGGCAAAAGCACGGGAAACCGCTTCCTGATCCTGCGCCAGAATATTGATGGCATAGTGCGTCGCCTGTCCGAAAACGTCCTGCGCCACCGAGGTTTCATGCAAGCAGAACAGTACCAACGGCGGCGTGAGCGATACCGAGACAAAGCTGTTGACCGTCAGGCCCACGCGGCGGCCATCTGGCAACGCGGCTGTAGCCACAGTCACACCGGTCGCAAAACGCCCCATAACGCGTCGAAAATCAGCCGAATCAATGCTCATGGCGACCTTATAGCGGTTGTTTTTGGCCTCGTCTGCTTAAAAAGAAATTAACACTCTTGGCGCAGCTTGGGAGAACTATGGCAGAACCTTCAGGCGGCCCCGCCCCAATCATCATCAAGCGCAAGAAAGCGCATGGCCATGGCCACCATGGCGGCGCCTGGAAGGTGGCCTATGCCGACTTTGTGACCGCCATGATGGCGTTCTTCCTGCTGCTATGGCTGCTCAACGTCACGACGGAAGAGCAAAAGAACGGTATTGCCGACTATTTCACACCCTCAACCGCCTCCACCGAGGTGGCGAGTGGCGCGGGTGGCGTGCTGGGCGGACTGACGGTGACGGTGCCCGGCTCCAGTGTTGCTGAAAATTCACCGCTTGCGGTAGCCGATCCGGTTCCTACGGAGGGGGTGAGCCTCGAAATCACTCAAGATGAGGAAAGCGGATCACCTGAAGAAAACGACAATGTAGATCAACAGCCTCATACGCAACCGCATGATCAGCCCAATACCCAGCCTCATACACAGCCCAACGACAAACCCAGCGACAAGCCAACCCAAGACGAAATCGATAAAGCGATTGCCGAGCGCGAGCAGAAGATGTTCGACGAGGTGGCCAAGGAGCTGAAAGAGGCGATCATGAACGTGCCCGAGCTGGCTGATCTGCACAAATCGCTCATCATCGACCAGACCCCGGAAGGGCTGCGCATCCAGCTGGTCGATCAGGAAGGCTACTCCATGTTCCCGCGCGGGAGTGCCATCATGGCGGATCGCACCAAGGAGCTGATTGATCTGGTTGCTCGCGCGGTTGGCAAATTGCCGAACAAACTCTCAATCTCGGGCCATACCGATGCGGTCCAGTTCAGCAATCCGAACTCGACCTATACCAACTGGGAGCTGTCGAGCGATCGCGCCAATGCCGCCCGGCGCCAGCTGTTTGGTGGCGGCATTGATCCCACCCGTATTGCCACCGTCGTCGGGCGGGCTGACAAGGAACCGTATATCAAAGACGATCCGGAAGACCCGCGCAACCGCCGCCTGTCCATCATCCTGCTGCGCGAGAAGCCACTAGGTAGCCCCCCGGTTGCGCGTGAGCCGGCTGGCGTAGCCACCGATGCCCCTTAGGCGCGCTTTTCACCTTTACGCCCTCGACGGGCGCGCCCTGAGAATGTTAGGCTGAAGCATGTCAGTCCTGAATAGCCAGAAACTGATTCCGCTGCAGTTTTACCGCTCCAGCCCAGCCCCCTGTCCTTACCTGCCGGGCCGGATTGAGCGCAAGCTGTTCGCCCGCCTGTCGGGGCCCGATGCGACCGAGGTCAACTCACGTCTCTCACAGGCGGGGTTCCGCCGTAGCCACGATATCATCTATAAACCGGCCTGCCCCGGCTGCGTGGGTTGCGTACCGGTGCGCGTGCCATCCGATCAATTCGCCTTAAGCGACAGTTTGCAGCGGACGGCCCGGCGGAGCCAGGGTCTGATTGACAGCGCTGTACTCACACAGCCTACGCGCGAGCAGTTTGATCTCTTCCGCGCCTATGAGCAAGCACGTCATACCGATAGCGATATGGCGGGGATGACCTATGATGACTATTGCGCCATGCTGCTCGAAGGACAGTCGGAAACGTTACTACTGGAACTGCGAGCGCCCACGCAGGAACTGGTGGGGGTGATGCTGGCGGATAAACTGAGCGATGGGTTATCGGCGGTTTACTCGTTCTTCGCCTGTGCTCCACATTGGCAGCGCCACAGTTTGGGCTCGGTATTGATTCTGAGGTTGCTTGAGCAAGCAAAACAGCTTGGCTTGCCTTATGTTTATTTGGGCTATTGGGTCGCGCACAGCCGCAAAATGGCCTACAAGGCCCGCTTCAAACCGCTGGAAGCTCTGGGCCCAAGTGGCTGGGCCTCCTTCACGCCGCCTCAATCGGGCGATTAACCAGGAATACGGGAAAAATACAGCAGATACGCGACAGCCCCCAAATTCATTACGGAGGCGATCCAGAACCCGGCCTGTCCCATCTGGTCCTTCAGTCGTGAGGCAAATGCCATGACAAAGGTTGCAACCAGATAGGCCAAGGTCTGCAGCTCAAACGGCGTCAGGTTCAATGCCCGGCCAGTCGCCATGGCCGGCGTGATCAAGACATAAGCCAACAAGAGCGGCGGCACCGCCAACGGCCATAAGGTGTACTTATAGTGATTATCACGCTTGAGCGAAAAGGCCATGATCTGCATGACAAAGATCAGCAGAGCGACGACATCCAGTAAGACACGGGCTAATCCAGACATTCTTCCCTCCGTGGTCGCCGGTTAAACACCAAACTTGTTGCTGCGGGCAAACCCCTGTGGTGGCAAGCGTCCGGCTTGAGCGCGCTCCCCCACCCATTCCTTGATTGCGGTCTCGGTACGCACACCCGCCCCGCTCTTCCAGCTCAAACCGTCCTTGAGGTTGAGCGTAGTAATATCTGACAAGCCGCCGTCTTTGTACTTCTGCAAGGTAATACCCTTGCCGCGCGACATTTCCGGCAATTCGGACAGCTTGAAGATGAGCAACTTGCGGTTCTCGCCTATAACCGCAATATGGTCCCCTTTCACTTCGCAGATCGCGCGGGCTTCCTCCGGCGTCTCGACATTCAGGACCACTTTGCCATTCTTGGTCTGTGCCAGCACATCATCCGACTTGACGCGGAAGCCGCGGCCATCGCTGCTGGCGATAACATACTCCTTGCCCGGCTCGAACTTCAGCAGGGCGATGAAATCCGCATCTTCGCCCAGCTCTATCGTCAGGCGCAGCGGATCGCCAAAGCCGCGGGCAGACGGCAGGTTATTGCACGATATCGTATAGAAACGCCCGTTCGTCGCAAAGGCCAACAGCTTGTCAGTTGTCTCGCACTTCACGGCAAATCGCTCACGATCGCCCTCTTTGTGCTTCATGTCCGACACATCATCGAGATGGCCTTTGGCCGCCCGGATGAAGAGTTTTTCGGATAGCAACACAGTAATCGGCTCACGCTCAATGAAGGCATCCACTGGCACATCCACTACGTCCGGCGCAGTTGCAAAGCTGGTGCGGCGCTTGCCCAGCGGTGTACGGGCACCAAATTTTTCCTTGATGGCTTTGATCTCGTCATCAATTCTGGCCCAGCGTTTGGCCGGGTCGGCCAACAGGGCCTTCAGTTCGGTCCGCTCCGCACGCAAGGCTTTGTCCTCGCGTTTGATCTCGATTTCCTCAAGCTTGCGCAGAGCGCGCAGACGCATATTCAGAATGGCTTCGGCCTGATTTTCGGTCAGGTCAAATTTCTTCATCAAGACCGGCTTGGGCTCATCCTCAGTCCGGATGATCTTGATGACAGCATCCAGATTAAGATAAGCGATCAGGTAGCCGCCCAATACCTCCAGCCGATCCTCAATCTTGCCCAAGCGATAGCGCGAGCGGCGCTCCAGCACCACCTGCCGGTGATCAAGCCACCCTTGCAGCGCTTCCTTAAGATTCATCACGCGCGGCGTATTAGTGGCGTCCAGCACATTCATGTTGAGCGAGAAGCGGCTCTCCAGATCGCTGACGCGGAACAGGCTTTCCATCAGCAGAACCGGATCGACATTGCGGCTCTTGGGCACCAGTACCAACCGCACATCTTCGGCAGACTCATCAATAATATCGTCAAGCAGAGGTAACTTCTTGGCCTGCAGCAGCTCGGCGATCTTCTCGATCAGGCGGGATTTCTGTACCTGATAAGGAATCTCGGTGACGACAATCTGCCATCCGCCGCCCTTTAAATCTTCCTTTTCCCAGCGGGCGCGGACACGAAATCCGCCCTGCCCTGTCTTATAAGCCTCAAGGATGCTGTCACGCGATTCAACCAGCACGCCACCGGTCGGGAAGTCCGGCCCACTGACATGGCTGACCAGTTTTTCAATCGTGCAATTGGGCGTGGCGATCAGGTGGCGCAGAGCATCGCACAACTCGGGCACATTATGTGGCGGGATCGAGGTGGCCATGCCCACAGCAATGCCGGCCGAGCCATTGGCCAGCAGATTGGGGAACCCGGCTGGCATCACGACCGGCTCAGTCCCGCTTTCATCATAGGTCGGGCGGAAGTCGACGGCGTCTTCATCCAGCCCTTCCATCATCAACTCGGCGATGGCGGTGAGGCGCGCCTCGGTGTAGCGCATGGCGGCGGCATTATCGCCGTCGATATTACCGAAATTGCCCTGCCCATCGACCAGCGGGTAGCGCTGGGCAAAATCCTGCGCTAGCCGCACCATGGCATCATACACGGACTGGTCACCGTGCGGGTGATACTTACCGATGACATCACCCACCACGCGGGCCGATTTGCGGGCTGGCTCGTTGGACGCCAACCGTAACTGGCGCATGGCAAATAAGATCCGGCGGTGTACCGGCTTAAGACCATCACGCACATCGGGCAGAGAGCGCGACATGATGGTCGAGAGCGCATAGGCCAGATAGCGCTCGGACAGAGCGGCAGACAGGGGCTTATCGGTAATCAGATCAAGATCAGACATAACGGCGAATGGTTAATGCATCCGCCCCCCAGCGTCAAGGAAAGCTTGTCTTTCTCATTGTGATTCGCAGTAATCCCTCCTACTGTTAGCCCAACACAGGGAGAAAACGGGAATGAGTCCAATACCACTTGAGCCATGCTATTTTTTCTACCGGGTCCACCAGCTACATCCCAGCGCTGCGCTGGTGCGGAATTGGCACCCCACGCGCTACGTGCCAAACGCCGCTGGCCATCCTTACAGCTTTCTCGCATATCCCAACGGCCCAAGCGCAGCCAATCTGTGGCAGCCTAACCAAGACCCGCTCCTGCAACAAGCGATGCTCCAAGCGGCGCTGCACAGCGGCATTTATCCAAGGCCCAGAACCCTCTATGAGGTAGTCCGGATACCCCATCGGCTCGTTCCGCACCTGACCGAGACCGAGGTGTGTGAGTTGATCTACAATATCAACGAGGGTATTTTACTCAAACATTGTCCGCGCGTTCAGCGCTACGAACTCGTGGATATCGCGATCACTGAACTGCCCAGAAACGACCCGGAGGCGGCGCTGTTCTATAAAGGCGGAGCGGCCTATTTCCAGCGTCTTGAGCAGTTAAAGCTGGACCGCGCCGCCGCGCTGGCACGGGAAGATGCACAAATAACGCAGCAAAACGAGATCACTGTCCCACCCCGCTTAAATACAGGGGCTATCGCCCCAACGGCCCCTGCGCCAACACTCGTCCAGCAAGCCAGACGGCTGCGGACAGCTCGCCCCCGAGGGATGACGATTGGTGAAACCTTTGCCTACCTACAGCGTCTCAGAAAGGCTAGGGCCAATAACCCCAGCCAACTGCCCCCTGAGGCTCCCAAGCCATGAGCACTCTTTATTACGCTTTCTTGCGAGCCAATGAATACCAGAACTATACCGACTCCCGCTCACCGTGGGTGCCGCTTGGTATTGAAGCGCAGGTCAGTACCTTCCCGGCAGTGGATATCGCTGCCCATCTGCGCGATATACCTCTGGATCGCTGGCGTGGCCGCTTTGACCTGCGCTACATGGGCTGGAAAGCCGTAACAGCCGCCCTCCGGCACGAAGATACCGAACCGGATATGATCTATGAACTGCTGTACCTGCCAACCGATGTGGTCGCTGATATGACGGTCGCCCAAGCGGGTCTAATGGCTAACGAGCTGTCACGCGCAACCTGTGGGATCATCGAGTGGACACAATCGCATGACCGGGTAGCGGGCGTTCTGCCGTTTCGGCCCCGCTCTGAAAAGTCAGCAGGAATTTATTACAGGAGCGGCGCTCGGTTTTATGCAATGCTGGAGGCCATGGTGGCGGCAAACGATAAGGCGGCCCCGGATATTATTGGCAATCTGGCATCCCCTCAAAAGCACGAGGAGCCACTTGTTGAAGCTCCTGCACGTCCAACCGGCGCCATGCGCGAACTGGCCATACCCCACGAGCCAACTGAGCTGCAGCAGCACCGGGCCCGGTTCACCGGCTCACGGCTAGACCCGCAGGCTACTTTATTATTCCTTAGAAGACTACGCCGGATCAGGGCCGGTACTACGCCGCGACCGGCATAAGCTGCTCCAGCCGATCCAGCAAGCGTGCCCGCGCCGCTGGCAGCGGCTGATGATGGACCGCGAACACACAGCGCTCGAGGAAGAAGCCTGTCAGCTTAAAGCCATCCCGCAGAGCCTGCGGACTGGGCTCACCACGCCCACACAGGAACCCCGGCAGCGGCAGCAGCTTGTCCTGATAGGCTTGCGCAGCACTAGCACTCACCGCCTTACCGGTCTTGGGACTGACGTAGGAAAGCGGATTGGAGAGTGAATCGGTAACACCGGTCACTGCACAACTGGTCAGGTCAATCCCATAGCCAACTTCGCGCAGCAGACCCAGCTCCCAGCGGATATAAGCATAGAGGCCCGCCGAAGTGGGTAGCATATCGATCAGGGCGAGCAGCCCTTCGTACACGGCCGCATGACCTTCCCGCTCTGGCAGTGCTGCGTCTGTAACAGCGCAGGCCGAGGTCAGGGCGGCGAGCGCCAGCGGATCTTCCAGAATACGGGCGGGATAGGGTGCAGACGGCTCGACCGCATAATGACCAAGCTGATCGGACAGCCGGGCTTTCCAGTTGGCATCGACCTGCTGACCGGGCTGCAAGATGGCGGCGGTCCGGCGGGACTGCCCGCCCAGCACAAGGCCGGCGTGACGGCCATGCCGACGGGTGAGCAGGCTCACCACCGCTGCGGTTTCACCATGCGGACGAGCCGCTAACACAATCGCATCATCGCGCCATTCAACCATGATAAGGATGGAATGACTGATTCACAGCCAGATGTAAAGCGCGGCGGAAAAATAAATTTGTGGACTGTTAGTGGCGCTCAAGCAGCCCCTGTGACCGCAGGAAGTTGGTATCTTCAGTCCAGTTTTCCTTAACTTTTACGTGCAGGGTCAGATGGATTTTACGCTCAAGTTCTTTTTCCATCTCAAGGCGGGCTGCAGTACCGATCGCCTTGATGCGCGCGCCACCTTTACCGAGCACGATCGCTTTTTGCGTATCGCGCTGTACATAAATGATCTGATTCACCACCGACAGCTTGGAGCTGCGCTCCTCCCAACTCTCTGTTTCCACCGCAATCTGGTAGGGTAGTTCCTGCGCCAGCTGACGAAAGGCCTGCTCACGGGTAATTTCAGCCGCCCAGAGCCGCTCCGGCATATCAGTGAGCTGATCTTCGGGGTAGAGCCAGATGCCCTCGGGTACTCGCGCAGCAACCAGTGCCCGCAGATCACCAACACCATCGCCCTTGGCAGCCGAGATCATCAGAACATCGGTAAAATGACCTGTCGCGTTAAGCTGTTGGGTGAGGGCCAGTAGCGCTGCCTTGTCGGCTTTGTCGGTTTTGTTGAGAACCAGAACCGCCTTGCGTTTCTGCTCGGCCAGCCAATCGAGGATAGCTTGAGTTTCCTTCGCCATTTTGGGCAGAGCGGCATCGACCAAGACCAGAACCAGATCCGCATCCAGCGCGCTGCCCCAAGCCACCTCGACCATCGCGTGATCGAGCTTGCGGCGCGGTTTGAAAACACCAGGCAGATCGGTAAAGATGATTTGGCTAGCCCCCTCTACGCAAATGCCCAAAACACGCGTGCGGGTCGTCTGCGGCTTGGCACTGACAATTGAGACTTTGCTACCCGTCAGCGCATTGAGAAGAGTCGATTTTCCAGCATTAGGCGCGCCGAGCAGCGCGACAAAGCCGCAGCGGTGCTTAGTCATGTTTGAGCTCCAGTCGATCGAGAAAATTCCTTGCTGCCGCCTGCTCGGCTTGGCGCTTGCTGCTACCCTGCCCCTGCGCCGTACGGCCGTCCGGCAGGACTACCTTAACCTCAAACATGGGCGCGTGTGACGGACCACTTTGCTGGACCACATCATAACGCGGTAACGTTGTTCCGCGCGACTGCGCCCACTCCTGCAAACGGGTTTTCGCATCCCGCTCCGCCGTCGGCTCGGCCCGGATCAGTTCGGCCCACAAGTGGCGGACAGTTGCCCGGGCTGGCTCAAGCCCCCCATCCAGATAGATGGCACCCAGCACGGCTTCGAGTGCATCGGCAACAATATTATCATTGGCGCTGCCGCCACTGGCCCCTTCATTACTGGCGAGTTGCACCTGTTCAGGTAATCCGGCCCGGCGCCCAATCTCCGCCAGCGTACTTGCCCGGACCAACGCGGCCAGACGGCGCGACAAAGGCCCTTCGGCCTCATGTGGATATAAATCGAACAACCAGTCTGCGATGATCAACCCCAGCACGCGATCGCCCAGAAACTCCAACCGCTCAAAGGCCGGAACCTGCCCGCGGACTGCCCCCGGCGCACTGGGGTGGCGCAGCGCCGCCTGCGCCAGATCGGGCGATGAAAAACGATAGCCAAGCAGAGTGGGACTCATTCGACCGCGCCAAACAGGCGGTTCCAGCGCACCCCACCCGGCCATGTCCACGGTTGGTAAATGCTGAAGCTATCCCCCAAGGACAAGAAGCGGATACGGGCCGGACCCAATATATTCTCAAGCGGCACAGGACCAACCCGGGAAGTCACCCGACTGTCTTGGGAATTATCCCGGTTATCGCCCATCATGAAATAATGACCGGGTGGCACGGTATACCCCGGCGTATTATCAAGTGGCTGATCATCCGAGACCTCGATAATCTCGTGCGTCATGCCACCGGGCAAAGTCTCTTCATAGCGCTGCAGCGTCTGTACCTCGCCATAAGGCCCCTTCGCGGTAAAGGTCCCGATCAGTTTACGCTCGACTTTAGTGCCATTAATATACAGGCGGCCACTGATCACCTGAATGCGATCACCCGGCAGCCCTATCACGCGTTTGATATAATCGGTCGAATTATCGGTCGGCAGCTTGAACACAACAACAGCACCGCGAGGTGGCCCTCCTGCTTTTCCACCGGGCCACCAACGCCCCTTGATCGGCGCGACACCCAGCGGGAAAGAATAGCGGCTATATCCGTAACTATACTTACTGACAAAAATATAATCACCCACCAGCAGGTTGGGCAGCATAGACCCGGACGGGATGTTAAAGGGCTCGAACACAATGCTACGGATCAGTAGCGCCAGCAGCACTGCGTAGATAATAGTCTTGAGAAACTCAATGAACCCGTCCGGTTTTCCGGTTTGCGCAGTGACATCAGTAAAATGATCGGACATGGCGTTACTCGGGCAAGGCATCAAGGACCACGAAAGCCGAAGCGAGAGGCGGCTCATCGCTTAAGCTCAGATGAATAAAGGCTTTATGCCCGATTGGCGTGATTGCTGCAAGTCGCGCTGCGGCCGCCCCCGATAATTCCAGCGCCGGCTGTCCGCTTGGACGATTGATTACGGCGATGTCGGTCAGGTAGGCCCGTGCGCCAATACCCGTGCCCAGAGCCTTGGCACAGGCCTCCTTGGCGGCCCAACGGCGAGCATAAGTGGGTATGGGGTCCTGTTTTTGGGCGGCGCGGGCCTGCTCGGCTCGCGTAAAGGTGCGGTCCAGAAACTGTTGGCCAAACTCGTCCAGCGTAGCCTTCAGGCGGCGCATATCGATCTGATCGTGTCCAATGCCGATAATCATGAGCGTACAAAGTTGAATCCACCAACCCGACGACTCCCGAGCGAGGGCCGATGTGGTGGACGTTCAATTTTGGCTAACCCTCTCTCACGGAAAGCTTTTTCAAGATCTGCGGCCACGGGCTCATACGCCTCAGCGGCGGCTTTTACGGTTTCCGGAACGGACTGCGCCTCTGTGAGCAAGATGGCCAGAGCTGCGCGGTGTTGAAGGCTGCCCGAGCTGTCAGAAATATCCGCTGCCAGCTGCAACAGCTCACGATCTGTTGGGCGCTTGTGCACAGCGCGGGCGCACGCCGCAAAGGCCTCATCCAGTCCCTGCGCACGAGCACATCCAGTAGCTTGACTGGCCAGCTCAAGATACGCCTTGGCCTTGGCCACGTGGCCACGCACAAACATCTGATTTTCATGTGCAGTCACAGGTGTCGGCACCCGTAATACGTTAAAGACCTGCATTACCGCTTGCTCAGGCTGGTTCAACCTTAGCAACGCCTCGGCCACAACCACGGATTTGGCATAGGAGGCCGGGCCGACTTTAAGTGACGTGAGTGGAATGCCGCTCTCCTTGGCCCAATCGGCATCAAGATTTAGCTGCCAGCCTGTTAGCTCGCGAGTCAGGACAGGCTGCTCAAGCTGATCCAGCATTTGCGCGACAGCGGCCGTGTCCTCGGCCAGCAGGCCAACCGACAATTCGGCCATCAGACGCAGTTGATTATGTACTGGCGATTGTACAGGTTCCAGAATTTCGCGCGCCAACCAAGGCCGCTCTTGCATCAGCAGACCGCAAGCTGCGATAATACGGGCCTGCGCCCCCCAATCAGCATCCTGTAGCGATGGCTCCACCGCCCGCACCGCACGTTCATACTGATGCAGATGCAGTCGAGCGATACCAACCAGAACCGGTACTTCTGCTGAAACACCGCCCCGCCCAATATACGGAGCCAGATTGCCCGTGAGTTCAGTGAACGCCTCAGTCTTGAGAAAATTTCGCCCAATACGCGCCAGATGCGGAATCCGCTCATCCCCCAGCTGCAGGAGCAGGGTCGCCGCCCTGTACCAGTCACCCTCGCGTTCAAGATGCTCGGTAGCTGTTAGTATGGCGAGCGGATCGGCGCATTCCAAAAGCGCACGACGCTCATCGCGGCGCTGTCGGCGGACATCCGGTTCATTATGCTTTGGCTCTTTTTTCGACTTAACTACGCGAGGCTTCGCCGGTGCCGCTTCTGCAACAGGGCGCGGCAAGCGCGCTTTGGGAGCGAGCGACTGTCGGCGCCGAATACGCAAGTCCGTCACAATGGCACGGCGTAGCACCTCTTGCAGCCGTGTTTTTGTGATCGGCTCCGTCCCATCAAGGTCCGCTCGAACGTCACCAAGGATTTGCGCTACGGAACGCTTGCCCGTGAGTAGCAACCGGCCCTTTTCATCTTCGGTACAATCAGAACTGTTCCTGAGGACACGAAACCAAGCATCGGCTTGGCGGCGAATTTGTTCCTGCTGCGGGGTTGAAAGTGTAACACGGGGGGATGGTGGCCGCTGTGCCGGTTTTTTGTTCAAAGCCGCGGCGGCCAAAAGGGCTGCCTTTTCCGCCCGTCGTGCTGCCCGGAGAGCCCGTTTATCAATAAAGCCTGAGGAAGGATTTAACGCGTCTGATTCCTCAAGCTGCTTGGCCATGGCTACCCTTCCCTGTTGCGCCTTGATAGCGTTTTAACGGGGGGGATTGCAACTGATTCCTTTGCCTTATTGACCGCGGGTGCGCTCGACCGCGTTAACTACTGGCGTCGCGCGCAGGGCGGCAAGGATATTGGTGAGTTGCTTCACATCGGCCACATCAATATCGATCTGCATCTCGAAGAAATCCTGTGATCGATTGGTAAACTTGAGATTGTTGATATTGCCGCCATTCTTGCCAATGACCGTGGCGATGGTTCCCAGCGCTCCCGGCTCGTTGCTTACCGTAGCGTTAATCCGGCCGATAACCTCGTTTCCAGCGGCCTGATTATCCCACGCGATATCCAGCCAGCGCTCCGGCGATTCGGCAAACGACTCCAGTGTCTCACAATCAATGGTATGAACAGTTACGCCTTTGCCTGTTGTCACAATCCCCACAATACGATCACCCGGCAGTGGATGACAACAGCGGGCATAGTGAATAGCCATACCCGGAATCATACCGCGAATAGCCACCGGCTGGTCGGCACTGCGAGCCACTGTTTGGCGCTTCTTGGTGGCCTCGATTTCCGCCAGTTGCTGGGAGCGATGGCCGGGGAACACGGCGTTAAAGACCTGCTGTGCGGTGGTAAAGCCCGAGCCGACCGAGGCCAGCAGGTCATCCACCTCCTCAAACTTCATCACCTTGAGAATGCCCTCAATGGCCTTTTCCGTATATTCATAGCCTTCCTGACGGAACAGCTTTTCCAGCATCGCCTTGCCCAGTCCGGCATACTGGTCGCGCTGCTGGGTGCGGACATACTTGCGGATACGCGCTCGCGCCTTACCGGTAACAACAAAACGCTCCCATTCCGGCGAGGGGGTTTGCGCCTTGCTGGTGATGATCTCAACCTGATCGCCATTGCGCAGGACCGTGCGCAACGGCACCATGCGGCCATTAACCTTGGCCCCGACGCAGTGATCGCCCACCGCGCTGTGCACGGCATAGGCAAAATCAACCAGCGTCGCCCCACGCGGCAGCGCCACGATCGCGCCTTTGGGGGTGAATGTGAAGACCTGATCCTGAAACAGCTCCAGTTTGGTATGCTCCAGAAATTCATCCGGCTTGTTGGATTGATCGAGAATGTCCAGCAGTTCGCGCAGCCAGCGATACTGCTGATGATCACCCGCGGGCTTGCCTTCTTTGTAGCCCCAGTGGGCCGCCACACCGAGTTCGGCGATTTCGTGCATCTCGCGGGTACGGATCTGCACTTCAACGCGCTGGTTCATCGGTCCGATCACGGTGGTGTGCAGTGACTTATAGCCGTTGGGCTTGGGGGTAGAGATATAATCCTTGAACCGGCCCGGCACGACCGGGAAATGCGAATGGATGATACCCAGCGCGTGATAGCACTCGCCGATATCCGGCACGATAATGCGAAACGCCATGATGTCGGAAAGCTGCTCGAAGGTAATGTCCTTCTTCTGCATCTTGCTCCAGATGGAATAGGCGCGCTTCTCGCGCCCGAACACCTCAGCCTTTGGCAGCCCGCCCTCGGCCAACACCTCGTTCAGACCCGCAATGATCTGCGGTACGGTATCGGCACCATGCGCACGCAACTGCTCAAGACGGGACATGATGGATGCCCGCGCCTCGGGGTTGATGTAGGTAAAGCAGAGGTCTTCCAGCTCATCTTTTACCTTATTGATACCGATACGCTCGGCCAGCGGCGCATAAATCTCAAGTGTCTCCAGTGATTTCTTCCGGCGTTTTTCTTCACTGGGAATGTGGTGCATCGTGCGCATATTGTGCAAACGATCGGCCAGTTTGACCAGCAGCACCCGGATATCCTCACTCATCGCCACCAGCAGCTTGCGAAAGTTTTCGGCCTGCTCGGCCCCCTTCTCTTGCAGCTCAAGCTTGCCGAGCTTGGTTACACCGTCAACCAGCCGAGCGATCTCTTTGCCAAACAGCTTTTCGATTTCACTCAGCGGCACCCCGGTATCCTCCACCACATCGTGCAACAGCGCGGTGCAGATGGACGCGGTGTCGAGCTTCATCTCGGTGAGAATGGCGGCCACTTCCAGCGGGTGGGAAAAATAGGGATCGCCCGAGGCGCGCAACTGCGAGCCGTGCGCCATCATGGCGAACACATAGGCGCGGTTAATCAGATCTTCGTCGGCATTTGGGTCGTAGGCTTTTACCCGCTCGACCAGCTCGTATTGTCGCATCATCGTAGAGCTAATCTAGCGCAAACCAGGTATTAAAACACCCCAGATACGCAGGGCGTTGACTATCCGGGGCCACGGCGCTGATGCGTAACAAGCTGTCGAAGGCTTGCTTCCTGCTGGTCACCCCGATGGTTAGCTTGGTCAGAGCGGCGGGCGCGGTCCTGATGTGATTCAACCCTCTCGCCCTGCTGGATGCTCTGGCTGACCTTTTGACTTTTGAAGTAGTATTTCGCGCGCTGCGAAGGTCCTGCGTGTTTGCCCATTTTTTGATCTCCCTTTTATGCTTGTGTTTGGAGACGAAACAGTGAGTTAGCCTATCCCCCACAGCGGACGTACACCTGTTTTTTTCTCAGGCGCTGGCTTGGGACTATGCAACTCACCCACTAGCTGCCACAGCGTGTCACCCGCAGGGGCTTTACCGTCCGCGATCACCATAAGGGCGGCCTGGCGAAGCTCTGGCTGCTCGGCCAAGGCATCAAAAAACCCGGACACATCGGCTGTATTTTGCTCAATCGGAAGGGCCTGCGTGACAATCTCTTCCGGTGAGAGGTCAGGCCCCGGCACAAACGGCACAGGCCGGGCCGTCATAGGAGCGACCGTGGCTAACGCGTTGGCAGGGCGAGCAGGTGCTACTGGGGGGGTAGCCGCGGACGTAGCAGCCTGACGATGGACAGCGGATGCTGTTTTAACAACAGCCACCGGGGGCGAATTCTGCGCGGTAGATGCCAACGCTCCCGGATCTAAAATGGATCGGCCGGTTTGTTCCTGCCAACGAAAAACGGCGTTGATAGCCTCAATATTCATCGAAGACATCGAATCCTCCACTGCTCTGTTATTAGGCCCGACTTAAGCCGGGTCCGAATTTCAAACCAATTTCAAATCTCGTCGTCTGCATCTCCGGCAGCGGAATCAACGGCGGCGTCATCGCCCTCGTCCTCATCCTCACCGTCCATGCTCATACCCTCGGGCAGGGCCTCACCCTCCGGCAGGGCCGGACCCTGATAGCCAGCTTCACCAGCCATCAGTTCCACAATCTCTTCATCGGCATCATCCACCTCAGGCGGACGCTGGTGCCCGGCGATGAGTTCTTCGCGCAGGGACTCCAGGCTGATCTTCTGCTCGGCAATTTCGCGCAGAGAGACCACGGTATTCTTGTCGTTATCGCGCTCGACCTGAATATCCTGACCCGAGTGAATGTCCCGGGCGCGCTGGGCCGCCATCAAAACCAGCTCAAAGCGGTTGGGAACCAGTTCAACGCAATCTTCTACGGTTACGCGGGCCATTTTACAAACTCCGAAACAAAATCACGGTCTTAGCGCCGATCCGGAGACTATAACCCGGTTTCGAGCAGCCATGCAAGAGTTTCTTAAGGGAAATTAACTCGCTTTTTACCAAATCGACCCAGCTTTAACCAAACGAAAGGTATTCACGTGACGAATCTCGCCGATATCCCGCCCGAAATCATCCTGATGAACCGTATGAACGGCCTTGCCAGAGTCTATGCCGGATTTATGCGGCAGGCCAGCCAGACACCCCAACCAGAAACTGACCCTCGCCTGCAGACCATGGCAACGCTGTACTGGTCCCTCGCCGCTCGTGTGTATGACGATTTTCTCGACCGTGGCTTACCCAGACAACGCTGGAACGAGCTGGCGGAAAAGTCCGGCATGAACGAGTTGATGCGCAAGGCCAGCCAAGCTGCCACCCGCACCGGATACCGCGCGCTGATGAACGCTGCGCCGGGTTAAGCTCAGCGCCTCGCTCGGCAGGATTAAAGTCCTAGACTACTCGCACTCCGCGCCATCGAACACGTTACCATTACCAATTTCGATCCAATAAAAAGTTGAGGGATCACTATCTTTTATAATTTTGGCGGGAATTTTTGTTCCTCGACTCAGATTCAGGCAGGGAATGGCGCTGCGGAGCAGATCGTAGAGTTCATTTTCCAATCCCGAGTTTGAGATGTGGTGAATGATGACACGGGAGTCTGGCGGCGGTGGCAATTGATAGGTAAAATCAGCGTCATGGTTGGGATTTAAGTCTGAAAAGACATTTGGACAATCCATCGGCATTACCCTATTATTTTCTACGAATACTTGATGATTACACTCATCATCTGACGGATTGTTGGAACGGCACTCCCGACTCGCCTGCTTCCATTCGCCTTTGCTGAAATTTTCTTTTGCCATAAGGCAAGCGCTTGTTAGCGCTTGAGAAATTTCGCCAACGAGTGCCTTGTTTCCATCTGAAGAAGAAACAAAAGCAGTAAACGGCTTCGGGTATGGGTCACGCTGTAACTGAAAGCTAAAATATTCCTGTAAAACACTGTATGCCTTTATCTGCCATTTCGGCTGCGGCTGTACGTTATTGGCTGGCGACGTAACTGAAATCGTGGCCTGAGAGGCGTCTTCGCTATTTTGAGGCGCTGCGTAATACCAAGTAAATAGCATGACTAAAACTACTACCGACCCAAACAAAAGAGCTCTTTCTTTCCAAGATTTATCAATAGCAAAGTGCTGGTCAGCCTTATATCTTTGATACTTCTGCCCCAACCAAGGGCTAGCTCTGATCTTTTCACAAAGCTCAAATAACGCCTTAATTTCGCTGAATAACGGCATCACTATCACCACTAGCGTTGAACCTCATTAAACGGGAGCTCGTAAGCTACTATTCCCGCCCTTTGTTTTTCATAAAGCGGGCTTTTTCGCGGTCCCACTCCCGCGCCTTGATGGCTTCGCGTTTGTCGGCCTTCTTTTTGCCTTTGGCCAGACCGAGGGTCAGCTTGGCGCGGCCACGCGGATTGAAGTGAATGTCGAGCGGTACCAGCGTCATGCCGTCCTTGCGGATGGCGCCAATCAGCTTGTTCAGCTCATGCCGGTGCAGCAGCAGGCGGCGCGGGCGGCGCGGCTCATGGCTCTGCCCTTTGGCCGCCAGGCCATACTCGGGGATATGAGCGTTATAAAGATAAAGGTCGCGCTCGCGCTCGGTAGCATAGGATTCGGTAATCTGCGCTTTCCCTGCCCGCAGGGCTTTAACCTCGGTTCCCTTCAGCTCAATCCCGGCCTCGATGGTCTGCTCGATGGCATAGTCATGCCGGGCCTTGCGGTTTTGCGCCGCCATTTTGTAGCGTTCGGGATCATGCTCTTTAGGCGCGGTCATCTCAGCACACTTGCCTCTCGACAAAGCGAGCGAACGCTCCCATATCCTGCGCAGTCACCTTGAAGAATGTGCGCAGAGCAGATAGGATTCCGTAGAAGATGATCGGCTTACGGGAGATCGTTGACATGGTCATGGTTGTAGCCCGCCCGGCGCTGCGCCGCAAGCTTTCCGGTCTGGCGCTGGTCTTTTCGCTCCTCACGGCCCTGCCCAGCGCAGCCCAGCTGACCAACGGGGAACTGGCGACCTTTAAGGCCAGTGTTGCTGCCGCCAGCAGCCGTAGCCCAGCCCCTACTGCCGCACAATCGGACCCGATTGCCACGGACATCGCCACCTGGATTTACCTACAAAATGAAAATAATGGGGCCGATTTCACGGCCTATGTCCGCTTTACCGAGCGTTATCCGGACTGGCCCCGGCGCGATCAACTGACCAAGCTGGCCGAAAAGCGGCTTACGGGCCGTGAAAGCGACCGCGATCTTCTGGCCTTTTTTTCCGGCACGCCGCCTCAGTCGCTGCGCGGGCTGGAGGCCTATGTGACGGCCCTGCGCCGCACAGACCAGCATGGGCAAGCACAAAAAGCCGTCAAAGAGTTCTGGCGCACCGGCACCCTGTCCGTGCGCGAGCAGACGGAGCTGCTCAAGCGCTATGCAGACAGCCTGGATGAGGCTGACCTACACATGCGTAATGACCGTCTGATTATCGGGGCGAATGGCGCCAAAGATATGACCGAGCGGACAGCACTGGCATCCGCCATTCCCTTGGGAAGCGGACACCGGCAGGCCAATGCCGTGCGTCTGCACTTGATGGAACAGATGCGCAAGGGCCGCGGTACGCTTTCGGCGAGCGTGATCCACAAGACCGATGCCCGCATCGCCAGCATCCGCGAGGAAGACCAGCGGGATACCGGTTTTATCTACGATCATGCCCGCTGGCTGGAGTTTACCGATCGTCCGATCGAAGCAGGCCGCGTACTGCTCAAACATGCCCTGCAACCGCACGGCGACAGCAGCTACGCCTTCAAAGTGCGCGATATGGTGGCCCGCGACCTGATCGAGATCGGTGAGACCGCCATGGCCTACAAGGTGGCGAGCGAGCATGGGGTTGATCCGCTGGATGAGCCATCCACCCGCGATGCCGAGTGGCTGGCTGGCTGGATCGCGCTGCGCTTTGCCGGACTGCCGGAAAACGCCTGGGCGCACTTTAATGCGATGTATAAAAGCTCAACCTCCGTCATTTCGCGCGCGCGCGGAGCCTACTGGCTGGGACGAACCGCTCTGGCGATGGGAAAGACGGACATTGCCCATAGCTGGCTGGAGACGGCTGCGAAATCCGGTGGCAGCAGCTTTTATGGTCAGGCAGCGGCGCTGGATCGTTATGGCGAGGTTACAATCCGCATACCCAAGCTGGCCGATGTCAGTGGGGATGAGCGCAAAAAGTTTAACTCCCTGCCCCTCGTGCGGGCCGCGCGTGTTACCCAGCAGGCGGGCCTGACCGACCTGACCAAGGCGTTTGTTCTGGCCATCGCCAATACCGTTAAATCGCAAAGTGATGCAACGCTAACCTTGGAGCTAGCCAAGAGCCTTGGCCGCGATGATCTGGCCACCTTTGTCGCCAAGCGTGTGGGCGTGCAGGGTTTTCTGGCTGGCGAAATCGGCTACCCGACCCTGCCCCGCGTTCCTGCCCAGCCGGAGACGGCACTGATCCATGCCATCATCCGGCAGGAAAGCACCTTTGATCCCCGTGTTGTCAGCCCGGCCGGGGCCATGGGCTTGATGCAATTGATGCCGGCCACAGCCAAGAAACAGGCACAGGCCTTGGGACTGAAGCCGAGTACCGACCGCCTGACCAGCGATCCGGCCTATAACGTGACGCTCGGCAGCGCCTATCTGCAACGCCAGCTTGATGATTTTGGTGGTTCGTACATTCTGGCGGCGGCGGCCTATAACGCGGGTCCGGCGCGGGTAAGCCAATGGCTCAATCGCTTTGGCTCCCCAACCTCGCCCCGGCTGCCGATCAAAGCGCAGAATAATGAACCAGCCTATTGGCGGGCAATGGACTGGATTGAAGCGATTCCGTTTTATGAAACCCGCAATTACGTTATGCGGGTGAACGAAGCCGTCTCGGTGTATCGCGGCATACTGGCCCAAGGCAAGCCGGTACGCCTCGCGCTCAGCCGCGACTTGACGCGCTAACTTTAGAGATTGAAATCGTTACGCAGGCGAGGCGCTGCGATGGCCGCCCGCGCTGCTGGCGCGGCTTCGAACTTGGCGTTCACACCATGACCGTCAAGTGTTTGCACCACCGGATTGGCGCTCAGCGCCTGCCAGTAGCTGTCGAGTTGGGATTTAGGCAGTGGCAAGCTCACGTCCGGCCTCATCAAATTTGCGTAGGTGGCATTCAAATCCTTCAACCGGGCGGCCCTCATGCAGGCGAACCAGCATAATTTTGCGTGCCCATTGCAGATGCCCGGCGATCTGGTCATTCACTGGCGTGGGCAGCGGACGGGCCTGACCATCGTCAAACACAATGCTCAGCTGGCGCGGCCCCGCCTCATAACGCACCCATAGCGGATTGGCGTTAAAGGGCGCGTCATGCGCGATACAGGGGGCCACGCGGGACCCGGCGATAAGGTCGATATTCATGATCCAGACCGAACTGCAAAAGGTGTGCGGGTTCCTCCCGCTTATCTCTCACCTTGCGGCATTATGCTTACCAAAATGTGAATCTGTTAGGGTCGATGGCCGATCAACAGTAATTAAATTTCCACTGGAATTAAGGAATGATTCACCAAAATAAACAGGGCCGGAGTCGCCCCCGGCCCCATCTAAAAAGATAAAAGACTCAGGCCTCGGCGCCCTCTTCCGCCATCTGCTGCTGCGGAGCCGGGTCGCGGCGCGGGCGGCTGATGTAAGGGGCCAGATCGACCAGATCGATAAAGATATCGGCCTGACGGCGCAGCTCGTCCGACACCATCGGCGTAGGGCTGCGCATGGTACTGACAACAGTGACGCGCACAGCCTTGCGCTGTACCGCCTCGAGTAGCGAGCGGAAGTCCCCATCGCCCGAGAACAGCACGATATGATCAAGATTGGGCGCGGCCTCCATCATATCTACCGCTAGCTCGATATCGACATTGCCTTTGATCTTGCGACGCCCCATGGAGTCGGTGAATTCTTTGGCCGGCTTGGTGACCATGGTAAAGCCGTTATAGTCAAGCCAGTCGACCAACGGGCGGATCGGTGAATACTCCTGATCGTCGAGCAGCGCGGTGTAGTAAGTGGCGCGCACCAGATTGCACTTGGACTGGAAGAACTCGAGCAGCTTTTTGTAGTCGATATCAAACATAAGGGCGCGGGCGGCGGAGTAAAGATTGGCGCCATCAATAAAAATTGCGACCTTCTCATTGGGATAGAACTTCATAATAACCTCTTGAATAAGAACATATTAGCCGGAATGCCGCGACTGTAGCGGGTTGAGGCACTGAGAGCAAGTAAAAATGAAATCGTTAAGGCTGTGCTGGATTGTGCTCGTTTCTGGCCTTAAATCCGAGACGTTCCAGCATGGGACCGGGCGATTTCAGCCCGCCCAGAAACTCAAACAGCGGCGCGGGCGGCTTCGGATCAATGCTCAATACCAACTGCCCTTTGTTCATCATCTGGTCAGCAACCGCCCGGTAGAGCATACCGATGCGCTTGGCACCAACCCCGTCATTGCCAATGGCTGGAGCAAAATCTTCCACCCACTGCTCCACAAACACAGCGGGCGTAATCTCCAGCCGCTTGGCCTCGGCGTCGACGTATCGGCTAATCGCACCTTGATCCCTCAACCGGAACTCAGCCGCTCCGACCGACAGATTTGAGAGGATATCCATATAGGCGTTTCCTTCCGGATCCGGGAAAGAGCGCGCCAACTGATGCAGTGTGCCAGTGAGTTCAAGTGACAAGGCCTCTTTAAAATCCACTGCCAAAGTCTTGAGATCAAGGATGTCGGCCCGACTGGAATAGGTTGCAAGGGCATCAAGTTTGACCTGCAGCTTCTGATACGCAGGTAGAGCGGTTGATGACCATGGCTGCAACAGCAGCGGGGCCAGATCAACAGTACCTTGAGGCAGACTCAGACGGTAGGTATAGTCGGTACCCTGCGCCGAGCGTTCATACCGCACGCTATCCAGCGCCAAAACCTCGTTTGTCTGCACACTCAACCGCACCGGGCCGAGAACAGCCCCGCCGGATGCCATGAGCTGAGTTATCAGCCAGCCCGGCCACTGGCGCGACTCTATAGGTGGCGACTGAATTGGCATTTCGGCCAATTGCACATCAGCCAGATCACCACGCCACGGCCCCAGCTGGCTTTGCCCCTCAAGCAAGAGCTTCTTCATATGAATATCCCTAAGGCGCGTCAGATCCACCACAGCGGCGGATAGCTCTGCCAGCTGCGCGCGTTCGCCATCACGGCCGACCTCCAGCGCCTGAATCAGAATGCGGCTTCCGGCTACGGCAGCAGAATTAAGCTGCCCTGTGCTGACAGACTGCCACAAAGCTGACGGCAGATCTGTCACAATGACAGACCCGGCGCGATACCCGGACGCTAAGATGAGGTTATCAGCTTCAATCCTGACCAGCTCAAGATAAGGTGCGGTGCGGGCAAAGCCGAAGGTCAATTTCAACTGGTCCGCATGAGCCGCTGGCCCTGCCGCCGAGGTAACGCGCACATCCCTAAAGGCGAGCTGACGCCGGAGTACGTGAACGGTAGGGTGGCCGTAGCTAACAGCCGAAGACGGCACCTGCGCCAGAACCGCTGCCACGCGAGCCTGAATAAGGGAGTGCGCCCCCCACCACAGCCCCAGTCCGATTCCAGACACCAGCCCGATGAGGAGAAGAGCGCGCCGCATTACATAGTCCTTTGCCATTTATTGACTGCGTCAGGATAGCACAGAAATCGCCGACTTTTGTATTCATAAGGTATATGGTATAAATTCAGTAATTATAGGGAGTTTTTGAATGACTGCTCTGATCCTTCTTGCCGCACTGTTGGTTCTCGCCCCTGGCTCCACCCACGCTGATGAGTTACCCGGCACCCAGCAGACTACCCCGTCCCTTCATTTGGTTTCGACACAGCAGAAACTCAGACAGATGCAGATGGATCAGAATCAGCGACGGTTTGCTCCCTTCACACTCAAAGCCTTCATCAGCGGACTTAAGAACAAGAAAAGTTTCATTGTCTTTAGCGCCGATGATATCAATCCGATCAGCGCCAAACAGGAGCCGGCTTTGGCCATTCTGCTGCGCGAACCTGAACTGAAGGACTACACCTTCTACAGGCTGGATTATGTGACCCAGAAGCTTGAGGCTGAAAAGATCTATGTGAATGCGCCGGGCATGATCATGATTTACCGAGACGGCAAAGAGGTCAGCCGGACACGTAATGTTGTCGGGCTTGACCGGCTGTCGGCTCTTCTCATCCCCAAGGCTGGTGACACTGCTCTGATGCCACCGATGTCAAAGCAACCTCCCCCGCAAGCGGAGGCGCAACCCACCGCCCCGATCGTCCCACAGGCTACCCCCACACCCGTTACCCCGCCCTCTACCCCAATAGACGGCTCCCCGACACCGGTTCAATAAGCGGGCATCTTATCCCGCCACTAGGCTTGGGCGGGTGTGTTGCGGGATGCCATGTAGTGGTGACTTTCCGGGAGCACAACCAACCGTGTCCTTGAACGCATCAAAGCGATCATGCGGGCGGTTTGCCAGATGCACAGCCGCGCAATGGGGGGCCATGATCGGTACGACGGCCGGATTGCTGTGTTGAAACAGCGGCAGAAACTGCTGCGTTGACGGATTCATGACAAGAAGCTCACCGGCCTCCATATCATCGACCAGCGCCCATGTTGTCAGACGCCCCTCCCGGACCGACCGCGCTACCGAAGGATGCGTCATGAAATTTTCATGGCTCCAGCGGGCGGACTCCTCGACCACATGGCGGTGATGGGAGTCGCAGTCTCGGCAGCCCGATAAGGAATTAAAGCGCTGCCGCACACGTTTATAAAATGGCTCACAATCGTTCATCAGCTGCGGCAGCGGGCGGCTCAGGTCCGGCAGGATGCCGCGCATCTGGTCTTCTTTCATGCCGACAAGGCCTTTGATAAAGCCACAGGCGTAGTGGGCTACCACCATAAGATGCGAAACCTTCAAGTGATCCACCGCGTACTCGATACCCGAGTCATGTGTCAGATCAACGCCATATCCACGATAGAGAGCGCCCGTTGATCGGCCCGGAACAAAGACTCCGCCGGGACCTTGGTCAAATATACTGTCCGGAGTGCGGGAGTCTGAGCACATAAAGGCCGCATATTTTGGCGCTTGCCCTTTGCTCACCAGCTCGGGCATTTTCCCGCCGGGGCCATAGTGGCGCTCATAAAACCGGGCAAAGCCTTGAGCTAATTCACGCAGATCCGCACCTGTGACATCACTCATTCTCACATCCTCACTTTTCAATATTTCTAGGCTGCTTCAACAGCCATCAGTTGCGCTGCTTGAACGGCACTATCGGCATCATCGCGATAGACCAGCCGGTCGTCTATTTCCGCCATTCCCTGCTCGCAGCTGGCAGGCAAATGTCCATAATCGACACGATGGGGAAGATCCGTAATGGGTTTGAAGTGACCGTTGGGCTGCAGAGCCAGAATGTTGGCGCCACGCATATCATAAATCCAGCCATGTACGCGGATAGTTTTGTCCGGATGGCATGCCTCGACAAAGGCGCGCAGCCGATGAACCGCAACGCGTACATTATGGTACTCAAGTGCCCGTTGCAGCTCTTTGGCATCCGGTTGGCGGTTATGCTCCTGCATAAACCACTCCTCCGCACCTTTCTCGATATCCATCACGTCCTGCAGCATAACCTTCAGATGCTGACCATGAATGGCGGCCCCCTTCGCCATGGCAACCAGACCCTGCATCGCCCCACACTCGGTATGACCGAACTGAACCAGATCACGCACGCCCAGATGACTAACGGCATATTCAATCGATCCCCAGGCATTGTTGGTGCCCCCGTCCTTGTCGTAGGGTGTCAGTAACGCCCCGGCTGCCGTAATCGGAAACATATCGCCAGCATGCGGCTCAAATACTGCGCCCGGCTGAGCTCGGGAGTCGGAGCACCCGTTAAACAGAGTCCAGACACGCCCTCCCTGTCCCAGATCAATCATCTGCTGCGGGCAATGGTTATACGATTGACCACAATCACGACAGTCGTAGGTATGCGGATGGACCACGGTAGCGTAGCGCCGGAGTAGCGCGTCCAGCGCCGGAACTCCTTGCGATGTATAAAGACGGTGATGCTGACAGGCGTGCGTACATGTGTTGGCGTGGTGTGCCATGGAGTATCTCCCCCTTGAGAGATCAATGTTTCGTCGTTTGAACGCGCGCACGCTACGCCCGCGTTGCGCCAGATGTACAGCATCAATTTTTGCGTGGACTATAGCAGTCCGGATTATGGGGGATGAACCTTAACTCAAATTAACGGCGACCTTAGCGATAGGTAGGGGCTTTCCGTAGCTCCATCACAAGCCGTTGGACGACTCTGCACGAGAGCGGCTGTGACTCATGCGAATTGTGCAAGACAGATTGATAAAAAGTGTATCGCTTTCTTCCGCGGCATTATATCTACAGATCGAAGCGAACACCCTGCGCCAAGGGCAACGCGCGTGAGTAGTTAATGGTGTTGGTGGCACGGCGCATATAGTTGCGCCAACTGTCGCTGCCGCTTTCGCGCCCGCCGCCGGTTTCTTTTTCGCCGCCAAAAGCGCCACCAATTTCAGCTCCACTAGGGCCAATGTTGACATTCGCAATGCCACAGTCACTCCCAGCCGCCGACAGAAAGATTTCTGCCTCACGCAAATCCGTTGTGAAGATAGAAGACGCTAAACCCTGCGGCACGGCATTGTGCAGTTTAATGGCCTCTGCCAAATCGGTGTACTTGAGGACATACAAAATCGGCGCAAAGGTCTCGTGCTGCATCACCTCACTTTGTGCGGGCATCTCAACCAGTGCAGGCTGTACATAATAGGCCTCAGGTTGCTGCGCGACGAGCTGACGCGCTCCGCCCTGTACCTTGCCCCCCGCTGCTTTGGCCTGCTCCAGCGCCGTCTGCATTGCCGTATAGGCTGCCTTATCAATCAGTGGACCGATGAGAGTATCGGGTAGCAGCGGGCTACCGACCCGCACTTGCGCGTAAGCTTTACTGAGCTGGGGCATCAGCGCGTCATAAATACCGGTGTGGACGAACAGGCGGCGCAGCGTGGTACAGCGCTGCCCCGCTGTGCCGACAGCAGCAAAAAGAATGGCGCGCACGGCCAGGTCAAGATCAGCCGAGGGCGTCACGATCATGCCATTATTGCCCCCCAGCTCAAGCAGTGAGCGGCCAAAACGTGCAGCCACCTTTGGCCCGACGCTGCGCCCCATGCGGGTGGAGCCAGTCGCGCTGATCAGGGGAACACGCGGATCATTAACCAGCACCTCGCCGACCTCGGCTCCGCCGATGATGAGTTGTGAAAGGCCAGCCGGCACACCTGCAACCTTGGCCATGGCGCGCTGCAACAGCGACTGACAGACAAGTGCGCTCAACGGGGTTTTTTCCGATGGTTTCCACACCAGCGCATCGCCGCACACCAGTGCCAGTGCCGCGTTCCAGCACCAGACAGCTACTGGAAAGTTAAACGCCGAGATGATTCCCACCACGCCCAGCGGATGCCAGGTTTCCATCATCCGATGACCGGGGCGTTCGGTAGCGATGGTCAGGCCATAGAGCTGCCGTGACAAACCCACCGCAAAATCGCAAATATCGATCATCTCCTGTACTTCGCCCAAGCCTTCCGACAGGATTTTGCCCGCCTCAATACTCACCAATCGGCCAAGGGCCACTTTGTGCTGGCGAAGGAGATCACCATAAACCCGTACCAGCTCACCCCGCTGCGGGGCGGGAATGTTGCGCCAGTGCTCGAACGCCGCGTGCGCTTCCCCGATTTTACGGGTAACGTCGTGCGGCGAATCTACGTCCACATGCCCCAGAACCTGCCCCGTCAGTGGTGTCCGCGCAGCCATGCCTTGCGGGGGCAGAGCCACACCAAAGCCTTTGAGCAAGTCGCCCACTTCGGCAGCTGTCGGAAATGCATGTTCAGTCATGGCTATACCCCCTGTTACGCGACAGAGGATGCCATGCCACAAGCGCGCGTCAAGCCGATCTGCTCAGGCGGCGGCGGTATCGCACTCAATCAAACGGCGGGCGCCTTTGGCTAGCAGGTCCTGCGCGACACGTTCACCTAGCAACTCGGCTGCTTCACTGGCAGGCTGGGTGAGCACGCTGGTTACGCATTCGCGCCCCTCGGGATCAGAGACCCACGCGCTCAGCTGGCGCTGGCCGCCCTGCTCGGTGCAATGTCCCGCAATGGCCGAGTAGCAATTGCCTTCCAGCACACGCAGCAGGCGGCGCTCGGCGGCCATGGCGCGATCGGTAGCACTGCAATGGACTGATTTAAGAAAGGCACATTTCTGGGCATCCGCCTTGCGCACCTGCAGGCTCATGACGCCTTGCCCGACCGCCGGCAGCATTTCCTGAGCGGTGTAGCAATGACTAACATGTTGCTGCAGGCCAAGGCGAACCAGGCCGGAATAAGCCAGCACCATACCATCGAACTGGCCGTCCTGAAGTTTTTTCATGCGGGTGTCGACATTCCCACGCAGCGGGATGATGGTCGCCTGTGGATATAAGCGCCGTAGAAACGCCCGGCGACGGGGCGAAGAAGTAGCCAGTGTCAGCGCGGTTCCATTGGTCGGCTGCGCGACGCCATCGCGCAGGATCAACGCATCGCGTGGATCTTCGCGCTCAAAAAAACAGGCTAGTTCCAGTTCGGGGTGCATGTCGACGTCCCCCGGTACGTCCTTGAGCGCATGAATGGCACAATCAATCTCACCGCTCAGCAGGCGTTGCTCCAGATCTTTGACAAAGGCTCCCTTGCCGCCAGACTTTTTCAGGTCACCCTGATTGATATCGCCAGTGCTGGCATAGGTCCGTATGTCAATACTCAGGCCACTGTAAGACGCCTCCAGACGGGCTTTGGCCGTCTCGGCCATCAGCATGGCCATTTTGCTGGGGCGTGTTCCTAGGATCAAGGTATGAGGCATCAAACAACCTGTAGTATCAAGACGGCCCCACACTGGAGCTGAAAGTCGGCCAGATGTACGGGATTTTGCCCCAAAAGCCAAGCGGCTGAGGAGCAATCCCCAGCCGCCGAAATAGTACTGGCATCAGCCCAATATCAGGCCGCAAAACTGAGCGACTGGGTGCAAATCGAGGCCAGTGCGGGGCCAATTTCGGCTTGTCCGGCAGTTGTTGCGGCCAGATCGCCCAAGCTGACGATCCCCACCATCTTCTTGGCGGCATCTACGACCAGCAGGCGCCGGACCCTGTTCTTACCCATGTTGCGGATGGTCGCCTCAATACCGTCGCTATCACGGCAATACAGCATTTTGGGCGTCATAACCGCCGATGCCTCGGTCTGGGCCGGGTTCAACCCCTTCGCCACCGCGCGCAGGATAATGTCGCGATCGGTAATCACACCGACCAGCTTGTTATTCTCACCCACCAAGACGCACCCGCAATCACGGTCCTGCATATACTTGGCCACTTCGGATAACTTGGCTGTTGGCTTGACCCACTTCACATCCGTGCTCATTACCTCTTGAACGGTCTTCGCTATCTTGGTGCTCATGTCGGCCTCCTTCAGGCGGGTTGTACAAGAACGAGGCTAGCGCATGGCCCCCGAAAAGCCAGAGTAAAGTCGAGTGTATGCTTTTCCCTGTCTCTTCAGGTCGTTATATCCACTGGTTATAGTTGATTGTGAGCACAGCCCGCGTTACGCCACATTCTGGCGGCGCTTGGCATCAAACCAGCCCTCGCCGTAAGTGGTGCAGATTTCGGTATGCTTGGGAATGCTGCGGGTCGCGCGTAACACATGATAGACCGTGCCGTCACGCTCTTCCCACACGATTTCGGCGTTCGGATTTTCGTCATGGTTGCAAAAGGTGGCGACGCCCATAATCACGCAAGCCGCGTCTTCGATTTTCTCAATACCCATCAGGCGCTGCAACCGAGCCGAGATTTTGCCCAACGTAAAGATATAGTCACGCAAAATGGTCCGCTGCGCCAACAGCGTCTCCTTCTCATTCAGGAGCAAGGTAGGTGTGGCTTCCAGCTCTTCGCCTTTGCGAATGTCAGCGGTGCAAAACACCCCGCGCCCCTTGGTTTCGGTCATCTTGAGGTAAAGGCTGGATTTACGGTCGAGAGGGTATTCGTCGGTCTTGCTCATGATAACGGGCAGGCCACCTTATAAAAAATCCATCAGGAAGATGGCGGAGACGGAGGGATTCGAACCCTCGATACGACTTTTGATCGTATAACGGTTTAGCAAACCGCCGCCTTCAGCCACTCGGCCACGTCTCCGCACGCGATTGCGTGCAGGCCTCATAACACAACTACGCGTTAACGCCAATTCTTTCTGTTATGGTTAATAAACCGCCCCGCTGTCTTAAGACTGGTTGCCGGTTTTTTACCTCTTTATTTCCAAGTCCTGAATCAAGGCCAAGTTATCCACAGACTAGGCCAAAATAATCGCGAAATAGTGCCGCAGGATTCAGCATTCCTTAGTCAATAATGGTGCATGATCAGTCTTGTTAAGGGCCATTAATATTACTGCGGGGTAACCAAACATGAGCCTATCCAAGATCTCGATCGAACTCATCATCGACATGGTCGAAAACCGCCTGTCCGACATGGTCGTCACCGACCGCGAGGACGCCAAAGAGCAGATGCTGCTCAAGCGCGCCTTGCAGGAACTGGCTGCTATGTCCGTCAATCAGGAACGCAGCGCACGCCGCAAGGCTGTACGTCGGGTCGCGGCACCCATCCTGTTTGAACAGGTTGGTGCCTAAGTTTTTTAGTACTCTCCTGGTGTTAGCAAAACTGGCCCTCTCACGAGGGCCTTTTTTGTGGCTATTGCAACAGCGGGGGCGGCGGAGCGGTTGACACACGCCCGGCCTGCTCGGCAAACATCAGTAAGGTAATCATGTCTTCGCGTTGGGTCTGTCGCTCTTGTGCCTGCGGATCAGAACCAGCCTCGCCCATCGCCCGTACCAGTAGCTCGCGGGCTGTAAGTCCGGCATAATTCGTCAGTCTGGGATCAGCCCGGGCCGAAAGCAGGAGCCGGACACACAGAAAGGCTCCGGCCGATGCCGCCAGCATAAGCGGTGTAAAGCCCAGCACATCCTGCGCATTCGGATCTGCCCCTCGCTCCAGCAGATACTTGGCGGTGCGCAGCGCGTTGCTCGCCACCGCATGAAATAGTGGCGTGCGCCCGTCCCCCCCTCGCTCATCAGCGACCGCGCCTTGTGCAAGTACGAAGGCCACAGCTTCCAGATTATCCTTGGCGGCACACGTAAAAAGCTGGCCCGGCAGGCTGTCCGGGAGCGGGTCCTGATAACCTGTCAGCTCGCCAAGGCAACGGGTGGTGCCCCCCAGCTTGGTCATATCGCCGCCCTCTTGTGCAGACAGCGCAACCTGTTTGAGCCCCACCTCGGCACCAGAAGGCAGTTCAAGCAGATTTTTAGCACTGAACCCCTGTCGGCGGAGCCGGTACACCTCGGCCACCACTTCGGCGCGCAGCAACATCTGCTGAATGTCGATGGCCCGATGCGCCTGTGGGCCCAATAGCCGCGCACTGCCCTCTATGTCCTGCCGAAGCGAAGGGCGACCAGCGGAATCAAGCGGGTCGGTCCCCGCCTGCAAGAGATAGCGAACAACTCCCGCATGACCCTGCCGGGTGGCTTCGCGCAAAGTTCTGTGCTCAAAGCCGGTCAGAAAGGGCCGCAAGGCGTTGAGGGTTGCCAGATCGCCGTGGCGGGCCGCATGCTGTTCCGGCAGCCATGACTCGCTCAAGTCCGGCTGCCGCGCATCCGCTCCGCACCGAAGCAATAACCGCACAATATCCGGTAAGCGATTGCGGGCGTTGTAATCCGCGTTACAGCAAATGGCATAGCTCAAGACGCTCTCGCCGGTCAGCGCAGTTGCCCGCGGTGAGGACCCACGGGCAATCAGCCGCTCCGACAGATCCAACATACCGGCCTGCGCGGCGTGATGCAGCAATGTCAGGCCGATCTCATCGGTAGCGGCGGGTGAGGTGATATCCATCAGATAGGTTAGGGCACGGTCTTCACGGCCAGAGAAGATTTGCTCCAGCATCCGCGCCTCGGGGCTGAGCGGAGGCAGCGGTGGATTGCGGCGCAGGGAACGTTCCGCGAAGACCGTTGCCGGATCAACGCCCAACGCCTCAAGGGCCATCGGCGCGTGGAGAGCCATGCGGGCAAAGACTGCCGGGCACCGGAACTTGCTGTAACCTGAAGCCATAAGCGGGCACCGCTCTCCTCTACTGTGTCCAGAAAATAGGCAAGCTTGAGCGCTGATGCAAGGAAGAAGCAACCGAATCGCCTAATATCTTGACAGAGCACCCAACCCGGCGGCAAATGCGGCATCATGACAAAACGCCGCGCCACCCGCATTGTTGCCACCCTTGGCCCCGCCAGCTCCAGCCCGGAGATGATCCAGAAGCTCGCCGAGGCGGGTGCGGACGTCTTTCGCCTCAATTTCAGCCATGGCAAGCATGAGGAACACGCTGCGCGCTTTAACGCCATTCGGGCCGCCGAAAAAGCTGTTGGCCGTCCGCTGGCTACCATTGCCGACCTGCAGGGCCCCAAACTTCGTATCGGTCAATTTGCTAATGGTTCCATTGCCTTGACTGCAGGTCAGAAATTCCGCCTCGATCTCGACCACGCACCGGGGACCGAACAGCGCGTTTACCTCCCTCACCCCGAAATTCTGGCCGCGCTAAAGCCGGGTAGCACACTCTTACTGGATGACGGCAAGGTCCGACTGAAGGTTGACACCTGCAGCCCGGATCATGCCGACTGCACCGTGCTGGCCGGTACCAAGCTGTCTGACCGCAAAGGGGTTAATGTGCCCGATACCGTGATTGGCCTGTCGGCGCTGACCGAAAAAGACCTCAAGGACATGGCCTATGCTCTGGAACTGGGGGTAGACTTTATTGCCTTGTCCTTTGTCCAGCGCCCGGAAGATGTCTTGGAAGCCAAGAAGCTGGTTGGCAACAAAGCGTGGCTCATCAGCAAGATTGAAAAACCATCGGCGGTGCATCACCTCGAAAAGATCATTGAGCTGTCGGACGCTCTGATGGTGGCGCGCGGTGATCTGGGTGTGGAAATGCTGCCTGAAGAGGTGCCCGCCATCCAGAAGCTCATGGTGCGGTTGTGCCGCGCGGCGGGTAAACCGGTGATTGTGGCCACTCAGATGCTGGAATCCATGATTACCGCCCCCACCCCCACCCGCGCTGAAGCCTCGGACGTCGCCAACGCGGTCTATGACGGCACCGATGCGGTGATGCTCTCGGCCGAAACAGCCGCTGGTGACTTTCCGTTGGAGGCAGTGACTATCATGGATCGGATCTGCCGCAAGGTTGAGAGCGATCCCATGTACCGCAGCATCATGGATGCGCAAATGTTACCGCATGAGCGCACCGCGGCCGATGCTATTACTGCAGCCGCCAAGGACGTTGCAACCACCATCGGTGCCGCCGCCATCATCACCTATACCAGCAGCGGCAGCACCGCGCTAAAAGCCTCACGCGAACGGCCAGACGTGCCTGTGCTCTGCCTGACATCCAATGAGAACACCATGCGCCGCTGCTCGCTGGCGTATGGCATCCGCGCCGCACAATTGCCGGAGTTAAAAACCTTCTCGGAAACCGTGGAGCACGCCACCCGTATGGCCGGGCATCTGGGTGTGGCCCAGAAGGGCGAATCTCTTGTCATTACCGCCGGTGTCCCCTTTGGCACCTCGGGTAGTACCAACATTCTGAGAATTGCGCGGGTTGACTAAGCCGTCCGTTGATCCAGATTAGGAACATGACCCAAGACCAATGGATGCAACTTGTTGCCGGTGTAGCGGTACTCATTCTGGTACTGCCGACCATGATGTATGTGTTTCGTCAGCAGAACGCCCTGCGTAACGCCGCCATCTGGCTGGCCGCGCTGGCCGCGCTCATGTGGGGCTATCATGTGGTGGTTGAGAAGCCCCAGCTTGACGCACTGCCGGCCACACCGACACAAGACGCCCCCGTGCCAGACACACCAGCCAGCGACAGCCCGGTGCGCAACTTGTAACTATTGTAACGAGCCTTTTTCGGCATCTATAATTAATCCGGCGGCGACCAAGCGACGTAGCGCGGCCTCAATCTCTTCAACTGGACGTGCAAAACCGGCTGCTAACGCCGAAGGATTGCGAAAGAGCGGGTCCTTCCCCTGCACTTTCAGGTACAGCTGATAGTCAATCTCTGTTAGCGCCACCCGCCGCACCGCCTCACCACCTACAATTTCTACCGCATCGGCGGCATGAGCGGCGCTCGGCTTACCTAGGGGCTCGAGTTTCCAGATCCGTCGGCTCATCGATCCACCGCCAAGGCGACAGCCTCACCGCCGCCGATGCAAAGGGTGGCAATACCCTTGTGCAGGCCCCGCGCCTGCAGTGCGTACAGCAATGTGGTTAGAATACGCGCACCGGATGCCCCAATCGGGTGCCCGAGCGCACAGGCCCCACCATTTACGTTCACCTTTTCAGCGGGCAAGCTATGCTCACGTATGGCGGCCATGGTCACGACGGCAAAAGCTTCGTTGATTTCGTACAGATCAACAGCGCCCGCGCTCCACCCGGTACGCTGATATAGCTTGGCCAGCGCACCCACCGGAGCTGTGGCAAATGTTGCTGGAGCTTGCGCGTGGCTGCTATGCCCCCTGATCGTGGCTAGTACCGGACAGCCCAGCGCCTCGGCCTGCGAGCGACGCATCAGCACCAGCGCCGCCGCTCCATCACTGATGCTGCTGCTATTGGCGGCGGTTACCGTGCCACCCTCCTTGAACGCGGGCTTGAGGAGCGGGATTTTCTCAGGCCGGGCCGTGCGTGGGCTTTCGTCACTACGGACCACGCTCTCGCCTTTTTTATCCTTGAGCGTCACGGGCACGATCTCACCAGAAAAATCAGCTTTCTGCGCCCGGCTGAGAGAGGTCAGGGCAAACTCATCTTGCTGAGTACGCGTGAACTGGTAGTGCTGGGCGCAGTCTTCGGCAAAGCTGCCCATCAGTCGCCCTTTCTCGTAGGCGTCCTCTAATCCGTCATAAAACATATGGTCGAGCAGTCGCCCATGCCCCATGCGCAGACCAGCCCGTGCCTTGTCACTCAGGTAAGGTGTATTGCTCATGCTTTCCATACCGCCGGCGATCACAATATCGGCACTCCCGGCCAGAATGGCATCATGCGCCAGCATCACCGCCTTAAGGCCAGAACCACAAACCTTACCGACTGTGGTGCACGGCACTGTAAAGGGTAACCCCGCCCCCAGGGCCGCCTGCCGGGCGGGGGCCTGCCCCACCCCGGCGGTAAGTACGCAACCCATATAGACCTCACTCACCTGTTCAGGCCTGAGTTGGGCCCGATCCAGCGCCGCTGCGACGGCCAGACTGCCGAGCTGCGGTGCCGTCAGAGATGCCAGTTCGCCCTGAAACGCTCCCATCGGTGTGCGGGCAGCGCTCACAATAACAACGGGATCGCTCATAGCCCTACCTCCGGTCACGCTCTATGTCTTTGAACAAGGCGCGTAAAACCTCGCGCAAGCGCTTGCGCATCGGCATTTCGAGGGCATCCCCTCCCCCGACGCCGGTAATGGTTTCTTCCCACATGACCAGCTTACCAGAGCGCTCGGCAGTCGCGGCCGTTGCATAGCGGGCATCTTTATCCACCGCGGCCTCATAATAGCGGCTTGCCTCAACGCGCACCGAAACGGCACGGGGATATTTGCCTGCCGAGTGAACGCGGGCAAAGATGGTAAAGCTGTCACCCTTCTCTTTTGGATTGCCGACAACCACATCCATCCCGGCATCGCGAGCGCCTGTACGGACTTCGGTATCCACGACTGCGCACAGGGCATTGGTCAGCAGATCGCCGGATTCATCCCCGCTGCATAGGATCTGGACCTTGTCAAAATCAGACAACTTGCCCTTAAAATAAGATGTGGGAACTGCTGCTTGCGGATCCGCCGTCTGCGCCAGTGCAGGAACCGCCAGCACCAGCGCAACAAGAAAACTAAGCCGTTTCATGGAACAACTCCCTTCCGATCAACATACGGCGGATTTCACTGGTGCCCGCCCCGATTTCATAAAGCTTGGCATCGCGCAGCAGACGGCCCGTGGCATACTCGTTGATATAACCATTACCGCCCAAGGTCTGAATGGCCTGCAACGCCATTTGCGTAGCTGCCTCAGCAGCATAAAGAATAGCCCCGGCTGCGTCCTTGCGGGTGACACGCCCGGCATCACAGGCCCGCCCCACCTCATAGACATAAGCCCGCGCTGCCGAGAGCTGCACATACATATCCGCCAACTTACCCTGCATGAGCTGAAACTCGCCGATCGCCTGACCAAACTGCTTGCGCTCATGCACATAGGGCAGCACGATATCCATACACGCTTGCATGATACCCAGCGGCCCGGCTGCCAGCACCGCCCGCTCATAATCCAGCCCGCTCATGAGCACGCGCACCCCCTTGCCCACCTCGCCCAGCACATTCTCGGCTGGTACTTCGCAATCCTCAAACACCAGCTCACCGGTGGGCGAACCACGCATACCCAGCTTGTCGAGCTTTTGCGCAACGCGGAAGCCCCTATAGTTCTTTTCGACCAGAAACGCCGTGATGCCCTTGCTTCCGGCCTCCAGATCGGTTTTGGCGTAGACCACCAGCACATCCGCCTCAGTGCAGTTGGTAATCCAGAATTTGCTTCCGTTGAGGACATAGCGATCGCCCTTCTTGTCGGCGCGTAGACGCATCGAAACTACATCCGACCCTGCCCCGGTTTCGGACATGGCCAACGCGCCCACCTGTGCACCACTCACCAGCCCCGGTAGATACGTCTGCTTTTGCGCCGCTGTACCATTGAGTTTGATCTGGTTCACGCACAAGTTGGAATGCGCACCGTAACTGAGGCCAACCGAGGCGCTGGCGCGGGAGATCTCCTCCATCGCCACGATATGTGCCAGGTATCCCATGTCACTGCCGCCGTACGCCTCGGGCACGGTAATACCGTGCAGCCCTAGCGCCCCCAACGCAGGCCACAGGTGGCGTGGAAACTGGTCCTTTGCATCAATCTCCGCTGCTAAAGGCGCTATTTTTTCAGCCGCGAAGCGGCGCACTGTCTCGCGCAGCTGGGCAATATCATCACCTAAATCAAAGATCAGCTCGGGCATGTTCTCTCTCCTGCACAGGCAGGGTATCAGAACAGGATGAGGGTGGCGAGGCCCAAGAACGCGACAAAGCCCACGATATCTGTGACCGTTGTGAGGAAGACCGCACCAGAAATGGCCGGATCAAACCCGAAGCGGCGCAGCACAATGGGAATGACCGCACCGGAAAACCCGGCAGCGATCAGGTTGATAATCATCGCCAGCGCAATGGTGATACCGATCAGGAAACTGCCGAACCAGACCCATGTGACCACACCAACCAGCGCCGCAAATCCTACACCGTTGGTGGCACCAATGCGCACCTCGCGCAAGATAAGCCGCCAGTAGTTGCTAGGCACAAGCTCGCGGGTAGCCAACGCGCGCACGGCAACAGTCAGCGTTTGCGTTCCCGCATTGCCCCCCATACTTGCGACAATTGGCATCAACACCGCAAGGGCAACCACCTGCTGGAGCGAGGCTTCAAACAAACCAATGGCCAGTGAGGCCAGAATGGCAGTGAGTAAATTCAGAAACAGCCAGAGGAAGCGCGACCGTGTGACCTGCATGACATCGTCATGAATACTCTCCTCCACGCCAACACCGCCCATGGCGCGAATATCTTCTTCGGCTTCCTCTTTCAGCACCTCGACCACGTCATCAATGGTAATCACGCCGAGCAAATGGTCCTGCTCATCCACCACCGGAGCTGATTGCAGGCGATAGCGCTGGAAAATCCCGGCTACGTCCTCGCGGTCCATGGTGACAGGGATGTGATAGGTATCCTCGCGCATAATATCGCGAATTTTGGTGCCACGCGTCGCCCGCAACAGACCGTAGAGCGGCACCGTACCGACCACTTTGCGGAAGGGGTCAATCACTATCAGGTCATGGAATTCAGGCGGGAGATTATCGGTCTCCTCATGAAGCAGCCAGTCCACCGCTTTGCCCACGGTGCTGTCATCCGGCACCGTGACCACCTCGCGCTGCATCAGTCGACCAGCGGACTCTTCCGGATAGGTAAGCGCCTGTTCCACCACCTGACGGTCGGCGGCTGGCAAACTGGCCATCACGGCAGCGCGCTGGGCTTCATCCAGATCTTCCACCAGATCAACCGCATCGTCGGAATCGAGTTCGGCTACAGCGGCGGCGATCTGCGTGGGGTGCAGGCGGGCCAGCACCTCCTCGCGCACTTCGATAGCCAGACAGGACAGAACCTCGGGCGTCAGCTGCTCCTGCAGCAGACCGATCAGAATCTGGCGATCATCGTAAGAGGAGAGTTCCAGCAGACCCGCGCGGTCCACCTCCGGCAGCTCGGCCGACAGGGCGATAACACGCGACATCTCGCCTTTGGCGAGCCAGTCATGCACCTGCACCACGGTTTCGGCGGTGACGGCCGGAACCGAGGGTTCGGGCAGGGTTTTATTGTCATCAGCCATGCCCGGCCTCTTGTCAGGTGAAGGTTACACAGGTAATGGTGCGGTCAAGAAGACTCGAACTTCCACGGGTTGCCCCACAGCGACCTCAACGCTGCGCGTCTACCAGTTCCGCCATGACCGCACACAGGTAGTGGCGTGGGAATAGCAAAGATGAGCCTGATAAGCAAGCGCGATTTACCTGACTGGCAGATTTCCCCCGGATTAACCCCATATCCCGAGGCGCTTGCCGCTATGGAGGCCCGGGTCGCTGCGATTCAAGCCGGTCAGGCCCATGAATTAGTGTGGTTGCTGGAACACCCACCGCTGTACACCGCTGGCACCAGCGCCAAGAGGACCGATCTGCTCAACCCCGCTTTTCCAGTCTATGAAGCCGGGCGTGGCGGGCAATATACCTACCACGGCCCCGGCCAACTGGTGGCCTATGTGATGCTGGACCTGAACCAGCGCGGACAGGATCTGCGCGCTTATGTACGGTTACTGGAAGAATGGCTGATCCAGGCGCTGGCCCGGCTGGGCGTAACAACCCTGCGCCGCGATGGACGTGTGGGCTTGTGGGTGGAGCGCGGCGACGGGCAGGACGATAAAATCGCCGCCATCGGCGTGCGCGTGCGGCGCTGGGTCACGTTTCATGGTATCAGCCTGAACGTAGCCCCGGACCTCTCGCACTATGCGGGCATTGTCCCCTGCGGCATCCGCGAGCATGGCGTGACGTCATTAGCCGCGCTGGGGAAAGTGTCTGATATGGCAGAGGTGCAAGCCGCGCTTAAAACGGCATGGGGCGAGGTATTTTAGCAGGCGAATTCACCTGCTCGCTGATCATATTATCTAAAGCCCTATGAAATTGACAAAAATGGTGTCGATTTACCACGCGGGCACAGGTGTGTGCAGTCATTGGTGGATAGCCATCTCTCTGCATATCTCTTAGTTGCTTGTTAAGTGTTGCTTTAACCAGTGGAGGTAGTTTTTCACTAAGATACCCAGGAATTTCCGCCAAGGTCTCATGCAGCATGGCAAAAGGGTGAACAAACGCCTGGTGACGAGCTGCAAATTTGTCAGCTATATCCTCAATTCGGTTTAGATCAACGAAGTCATAAGAGTATCGCCCCCCGAAACCAGAACTACCTGCCAAGACTCTAAACATATACCCCAACCTGAAAGAACCGCCTGAAAAACTCATTAACCCTAATTCATCTAATTTTTTAATACCTACGCTATCCTTTGCGTCAATAAGCAAGAGAGCATCCTCCTGACCATCCTGAGGCATACAGCCAACGACAGTTCCCTGTCTTACTAGAGGGCTGAATCTCTCGGTGAAGCTTTGGACCTGCTTAATCAAATCATCAGCCAATTGACGTGCTATAGTTTCAAAATCAGGCCGAGGATGAACCAGTCTTGGCAGGGCCTTGGCCTTTTTTACCTCAATGATACGAGGACGTTCACGGCTAAGCACAGCACCTAGTGATGTATGAACAGCCCCACACCGGAGAAACGTGGCATTGGTTTGTATATATGACACTACCTGCGGAAAAATTTCTCCCGCAAAAAACTCCGTGCCGCCATCGCCCTGATAAACACGACTAATGCGATGCGGCTCAAATCAGGTAATGAAGCGTACGCTCAAGTGATTTGGGCTGGGGAACCTCAACCACACAAGAGCGTTCATAATCAAACTTTGTAAACGCCTCAAGGGTTCGCAGACGGGGAGTGAGTTTGCTGGCCCAGCCGATTTTGAAGTGCTCACCGTTTTCGGCCATGAGCAGATAGACATACCCCATCGCCTACATCCCCTTGGTCAGTACACGCAGGGTGCGGCGCAGGTCAGGCAGAACGAGGCCGAGGGTGAGGTTATCCACCACCCAGCGGCGCGAGAGCCCTTGCGGTGCGCCAAAGTCATCGAGCGGGGGAAGGAAGTCGATAATGGCCAGCGCCTGCTCACCCCCAGCCAGTGGATGGAAGGCCTCACGCAAACATTCGGACAAGGCGGTAAGCGCATTTTCAAGCTGGCGCGGTTCAACCACAAACGCCATCGGCGGCTCGTCGCTGTTGTCAGGCTGCAGCGTTACGCACAGCAGCGCCTCCCCCGCGCAGTCTTCGGGAATGCCAAGACTTTTGCGCTCGTCTTCATGCCATGAGGGTGCCGAGGCCTCGCCCAGAAGCGCATTCAAATAATTATAAACCGTCGATGTCATGCGGCCAAACTAGCAAATGGCAGCCGCGAATGGCAAACAGTTTCAGGGTTAACGACCCGGATTAACCATAGATAAAGACAGGCTAGTTTTTATGACGGAATGTAATGCGCCCTTTGGTGAGGTCATACGGGGTCATCTCGACGGTTACCTTGTCACCGACCAGAATGCGGATGCGGTTACGGCGCATGTTGCCCGCTGTGTGCCCAAGGATGATATGGCCATTTTCCAACTCAACGCGAAAGGTAGCGTTGGGTAGCAATTCCTTGATCGTTCCCGAAAATTCGATCAGTTCTTCCTTGGCCATGTGACCTGCGATCCTTCCATTAGTGCCTTGTTTTGGCACTGGTTTATGGACATGAATCGCATTCCCGTCAAGTTTTATATGGTTTTTAACTGAAAACTCGCGCTTTTTTAAGCTTCCTGCGGTACGGTTAAAGCTAACAAAGGCTTAAATATGTGGAAAAAGCTTATTCAAACTGGCTTGAGCAAGGCCAAGCAGCTCTTGGGCCTTGGCGCCCATGAGGCTGGCGATGTGGCCAAAACCGGAGCGCAGAAGCTAGCGGGAACCTATAGTGAGGCCCTGGATACCAGTCGCACCATGAAAGGCATGGTCGATAGCGGCCTGATCCATAATAATCCGGGAAATTTCGTCAATCTGGGCACCTCGATTTTGCAATCGCCGCACAGCGAAACGCTTGCCCGCTCGGTCGCCCGCTCGGCTCATGACGGGCTGAGATCGGTGATGAAGAATGAACCGGGAGCCCGCGACTCAGTCGAAAATCTCCTTGAAGCGGCGCATGGCGTACTGGAAAAAAACATCGCCCGGCGCACCCGTCAGGCTGAAATCATCAAAGCCCCAGCCGAGCTCAAACGCCTCCACACCGACAATTTGCATGACGCCAAGGCCATTTTTGAATCAGGTGCGCCCGCAACGCTGCGCGATGACGCCGCGCGCGACATGGCCCGCAGTCTGACACAGCTGGGAAAACACGATCATGAAGCCGCCGCCCAGTTACGCACGCACTTAGAACGCAATCCGGAGCTGAAGACGGCGCTACATAAAGCCGAGAAAGACCTTGCGAACGAGACCAAGAGCGCCAGAGAGTTTGACCGGCAGCGTAGCCAGACGAATACGGCCGAGCTATCGGAGTATGAAAAACTACGCCAGCTTGGCTCCAGCCCATCCCGGACGGCACTTGAAAACAGTCAACCGGTTGTCCATACCTTTGATGCGCGCATTACCTCGCAACAGGCTGCACTTAAACCAACTCCAACACAGGGCTTTAATCAGGCCGCGGGGCGCGTGAGCGATGTCGAGTTGCAGGCGGCGGGAGTAAAACTCCCTGAGCATAGTAGCGCCGGACACTACAGCCAATTACCACGACCTGAAGTTCATGAAGCCAGTCGGGCTGATTGGGACGCGACTGTCGCCAATTTTGAAGCAAACGGCATCGCTATGGATGCGTTGAACAAGGCCAAGGCAGCAGCGACCCACCAGCCAACCGTACCCACCACGGCAACCGGCAAGGTCAAGCTCGGCAAGCCCACCGCAACCATGAATTAAAACGGGTTAACCCTCCAGCGTGGCCAAAAGTGCGGCCAGCGCTTGGGCTGTTGCCGTGCTCATGCCTATCTGTTGTGAAAGCTCGTGCTGCAGCACCTGCCCGGCCTCAGCTAATCGCTCTTGCTGCAGCTGCTCGGCCTGTTCCAACAGGCTGACCGACTCTCCCAGCCGGGCCTGACGGCTGCTGCCCTGCGCCGCTTGATACGCTTTAAGCTTGGGCGTGAGTACGGCCACAGCGCAACCAGCGTTAGCGATGGGCTGCCCATCTGTTGTGACGAGCGAGAAGAGCCATTGCTGATGCTTACACGCCACCTGCAAATGGTAGCCCGCTGCACTTTCCAGCCCGACCGGATAGAGCTGCGGGTTCTCCAGCAGGTCCATCAAGGCCAGTTGCCGCTCCGGACGCTGGTATCCTGCATCGAATGGCAGATCAAGCTCGACCAGAGTCAGCCCGCCGGGCATCAGGCTGGTTCCTCAACCTTGAGAATACGCGGCAAGGTCACACCACGCTGGCCCTGATACTTGCCACCGCGGTCCTTGTAGGATACCTCGCATACGCTCTCACCCTTGAAGAACAGGAACTGGCACAGCCCCTCATTCGCGTATACCTTGGCCGGGAGCGGCGTGGTATTGGAAATCTCGAGCGTAACATGCCCCTCCCATTCCGGCTCCAGTGGTGTGACATTCACAATCAATCCGCAGCGGGCATAGGTCGATTTACCTAGACAAACCACCAGCACATCGCGCGGAATGCGGAAATACTCCACCGTACGCGCGAGCGCAAAACTGTTGGGTGGAATGATGCAGACATCGGTGTTGCGCTCGACAAAGCTGTCGGCCTGAAAATTTTTGGGATCGATCAGCGCGTTATCAACGTTGGTGAAGATACGAAACTCAGGTGCCACGCGCGCATCATAGCCGTAGGACGAGACCCCGTAGGAAATGATCCCCTGCCCGCGCTGCGCCTCCACAAACGGTTCAATCATGCCGTGCTTGGTGGCCTGCTCGCGAATCCAGTGATCGGGCATAATAGGCATGCTGTTCTCCCTGCGGCGTGAAACTTGCTGTTTCTAGCCCGCAGACTGCCGAATCTCAACCCTTGTCGCCGGGTTTATTCTGGTCCGACTCGGGAATCTCGCGTTCGCGCGCCTGCTCACGACGCTTTTTAAGATTATCGCGCAGCGCCGCAGCGAGTCGCTCTTGGCGGGTCTGTTTGCTCTCCATGGCCAAGTTATGCCACAGCCGCTACACTCTGGCCATGACCAACTGGCTTTCGGCGCCCCGGGTGCAACTTGTCTGCACACTTCTGCTCGGTGTGAATATCTTGATCGTCTTGGCTCTCTGGCTCACCAGTCAGGGCGGACTCGACTTTGGCGGACGGCCGCTCGGGGCGGATTTTCTGGCGTTCTGGAATGCGGGCTGGCTGGCGGGTAACAACACCCTGCCACTAGCCGATGGTACGCTGGCCATGTCGGATATTCACCCGCTGGCGCCTTCCGGCCAGACGGATGTTCTGCTGTGGACCTACCCGCCTCCGTTTCTGCTGCTGCTCGCTCCCCTTGCTCAACTGCCATACATTCCCGCAATGCTGACGTTTACAATACTATCGTTAGCACTCGCCCTGCTCGCCGCACGTCTGCTAACCCCTACCCGCTGGGGCTGGCTGGTGCTGTTGAGCGCACCTGTGACTCTGGTATGCGTGCTTGGGGGGCAGACCGGGCTGCTGGTTGCGGGAAGCATAGGCTTGGGCTTTGTTTTGCGCAGAAGTCACCCGTGGCTGGCGGGGCTGGCATTTAGCCTTGCGATCATCAAACCCCATTTCGCTGCCCTTATTCCCCTCTTTTTATTACTGCAGCGCGACGACAAAGCTCTGATCAGCATGGTGATTGGTGTGATCGTATTATGCGGCCTAAGCTGGCTTGCCTTTGGGCCCGACGCCTGGAGTTTTTTTCTTAGCCAGATGCCCAGCGCCCGCCTGATTCTTGAGACAGGCGCGCCGCCATGGGCCAAAATGGGCTCCGTCTTTGTTACTGTTCGCCAGCTGGGTGGACCGCTAGGGTTGGCGTGGGGGCTACATCTGCTGGCGTTCACGCTTGCGCTGCATTGGGCATGGCCCGTCTTACGCCGCGCCGACGATCATGCCGTTGCCGCCCTGCTTTTGCTCACCATGCTGGCAACGCCATATCAGTTTGATTACGATCAGGTGCTAACACTGCTGGCCCTTGGCTTTTGGGCGCGGGCGCGCCTTGGCCGTTTCAGCCGGGCCGAACAACTGACTCTACTCCTGCTCTGGCTGGGGCCGGTCCTCTTTCCCATGATCGCTACGCACACCCAGCTTGGTCTGATGCCGCTTCCCCTACTGGCGGGTCTGGTCCTGCTAAAGGTCAACCTCTCGCGATCAGCGCCAGCATAAGCAAACCGGCTGCAATGCGATACCAGCCGAACACGGCCAGCCCGTGACTAACCAGCCAGCTGATGAAGGCTTTCACCACAATAATCGCGCTGACAAACGCCGCCGCGAAGCCGACGGCGATCAGCCAATAATCGGCGCTGGCGAGCGCGCCGTGCGACTTGCTGAGATCGTACACCGAAGCGCCGATTAGCGTCGGGATCGCCAGAAAGAAGGAAAACTCGGCGGCTGTCTTGCGATCCACCCCCAAAAGCAGAGCGCCAACCATAGTCGCGCCGGAGCGCGAAATACCAGGAATGACCGCGACGCACTGGGCCAAGCCAATCTTGAGCGCGGCCCCCAGCGTAATTTCATCCACACTGGTGATGGTCGGTGTGAGTTTCAGGCGGTCAATCACGATCAGGACGATACCCCCAAGGATGAGCGCATAACTGACAACAACCGGGCTGAACAACACCGACTTGATAAAGTCATGCAGTACCGCCCCCACCAGAGCGGCGGGCAAAAAGCTGAGCGTGACGGCGAGCGCAAACCGCCGGGCGGTCCGATCGCGGGGCAGGCCAATCAGGGTTGACCACAGCTTTCCGAAGTACAGCAGGATAATGGCCAGAATGGCACCAGTCTGAATAACGATTTCAAACACATTATCGGTCGCGGTAAAATTCAGGAAGTTGGCGGCCAGAATAAGGTGGCCAGTTGAGGAGACCGGCAGAAACTCGGTCGCTCCTTCCACCACGCCCATGACCAAGGCTTTGATAAACAACATATAATCCATTTAGCGCTCCTACCTAACCGGCCATGACCTAGCAGAAAGAGAGACTGAAGGCAATTTGTTTGACTTGGCCGAGGCACCTCGTCTAAATTCCGGTTTCAATTTTCAGGAGTTTCCCCTATGACCGTGCCTTCGCCCAGTTTCGCTTATCACTTTCTGCGCGGCAGTACCCCCATGGTTGCCCTGTTTGCGGTTTGTGGTGCGATGATTGGCGCCGGCAATGATGACCATGTTGACACGCATCGTGAGGGGCAAGTCCTATTGAAAAAGCAATTAGGCGCCATTGATGCCGGACAAAATGTGGGCAAGGCCCTGAGGCCACTGAACTATCAGGCGGCAACGGCCAAATGGACAGCACAATGCCACATAAAGGCGAGACAAACCCAAGAGACCGCGACAGGGGCTACGCAGGTGACCGAGGATGTAGACGCCTACATCAGCTGCCTGCGCAACAAGAGCAAAGAGCCGCCGCCAAGCTTTGCCTTTGGTGTCGTTGGAGGCTTTTGGGGCGGTGTCGGGTTAGCCTACCTGTTTACTGGGGTCACCGCCGTTGCATCCGGCTATTTGTTTCGCCGTACCAACAAGACCCAAGCTGCCAAACCCGCATAGGCCTTAGGCCGCGACCGCGAGATTACCAAGTTTATTGAGCAGATAATCAACATCCTCGGCGGCCAGATCTTCGTACTGGGTCAGGATGCGCTGGATCATGCGGCTGCGATAACGCTCGCGATCGCCTTCCTCGCCGTCATATTTGTTTTCGCGGGCAACTTCCACCGCCACGCGGAACGCGGCGTGCAACTGGCGCGGCATGCCAGACTTTTCGTAGACAGACTTGAACCCCAGCGGGCCGGAATCGTGAATGAGCATGCGGGCATTGGTGATCGGTACTCCCGACAGGGTCGAGAGCGCCCATTCAAAAAAGGCAATATCGCCCGTGCAGGCCGCCCGCAGGATGAGCGAGGGCGTGAGGCGACTGTTCTTGAACAGCTGAACGACCAGCTTTTCAACATCATTCTCGCTGGCCCCATCAAATAGGTTCGCGGTGGCCCGTTCCCGGCTCTGCATGATGAGATCCGCCGCAACGCCAGCCGGCAGCTCATGCTTTTGCACCAAAACATCTTTAAGCTTATCCGAGACAATCGACACCAGCTTTTCAGCAATCGTCACCGGCAGCTTGTTACGACTGACCATCGGGGCCTTGACCGCGTCACTGGTCGCAAAACGCTCAATCGCCTTGGTGAAGCTGACCTCGTTGACCTTGGCCCCTTCATTGCCCATCAGGCGCGCCACGGCTTTTTCACCGCCCTTACTGATGATAGCTGAGGAAACGTCTTCCGAGACCTCTTCACGTGTAGCAATCGCTTCCTGTTTGCTCTCTGAACCGCTATTCAGAATTTCGAGCAGGTCGGCATCGGTAAAAACACCCGATGATTCCAGCATCGGTAAGGCAACCTCTTCCACATCCTTGGCGAGGCGCATGGCTACATCGTGCGGCACATCCTGAATATGCTTGAGGTTATCGGCCAGCGCGGCGCGGACCATCACGGTCGCATCGCGCGCCATCAGACCAATCACATCATGGGCAATTTTGCGTTCGGCAGCGGTCAGCTCGCGATCCAGCTGATTGGCCACCTTGCCAGCCGTCAGCGCACGGTTCTCCGGTGACGGGTCTTGCAGCAGACGGGCAACGTCTTTTTGCGAAAGTGTCAGGCGCGGTTCCAACCTCTGATCCCCCAAGAACTTTTCTTCACGAGTGTCTCAACCTTAAAGAGGTCTTAGTTTCACGGTTCAGGATAGCCCCTGATCTTTTATTTTTTGTTAAACCTTGGACTTTCCGTTAAGTAACGTTACTTTTTCTGCTGTGCAAGCTGACCGAGCGTCCAATCAACGACTTGTGTTAAAACGGCATCGCTGGCCTGCTGGAACGCTAGTTGGACATTGCCCATATCGTCAGTCTGGGCCGGAACTTCGGCCGAAAATTCCTTACCAGCCAATATGATACGCCTTGGCATGGCGATTAACTTAGCCGTAACAGCAACTTTTATGGTCGGCGGGGTCTGCGCCGTATAATCGGCCTGAAAATCGACCAGATCGGTCTTGAGGAGGTAATCGGCGCGAAGTCCAACATTATCGCGCCCCACAGCTGGAATTTTTTGCGAGCGGTCAAACGCCGTAATCAAGAGCGACTGGAACAGAACCGGGGCACGGTCGGTCCAGCTGACATCCTTGTAGTAGGCCAGCGTGTGGTCAGCAGCCATCAGCGCAATACGCGGACTGTCGATCCCAGCGGAAGAAACAGGAACGTCAATGAGCAACTGCCGGTCCGATGGCGGGGCCGAGACAGCCACCTCGGCTGGCGGGCGCAGCTCATATAAAGCAGGCGGCTGACCAACCAGATCGGGCAGCAGCCCGGAACAGGCTGTCAGCAGAAGTGGCAGGAAAAGAGCGGTCTTTTTCATGGTGTTTCAGCTCGCTTAAGGTCAAGAGGACGAGGCGGCGCAGTTTCTCCGCTTGGCTCTACCCCTGCCCGCGGGCCCGCGAGCAGGAAGCCAGACGGATCACGCTGCACCTGTGATGTAAGGCGAGACAGATTGCCCACCAATTCGCGAAATTCGGCAATCAGCAAGGCCGCATCATAAAGTCCTGTGGTGGTAAAATCGCGCACAGGCTCGCGGTTTTCACTCATCATGCGGCGAGCCTGTTCGGCAGCGCCAGTCAGATTGGCCATCAACTCATCCGACTTATCAGCCGCACGGCCAATACTGGCCAATGACGAACTGGCCGACGCACTCAGGCTTTCCGTGTTGGTCAGAATCTGCGAGACCTTCTGGGCATTTTCGGGAGTCAGGAACTGGGCGGCGCGATCCGACAGGTTAATAAGACGATTGAGGAGTTGTGGCGCCGCATCAAATACCTCGGAAATCTGCGACGGCTTGGACGGCAACACCGGCACCTGCCCCGGCAAGCGGTCGATCACCGGGCTGCCTTTGGCCCCGCCAAAAATCTGAATATAGGCAATGCCGGTAATACCCTGCATTTCGATACTCGCCACAGCGTCCTGCGTCAGCTTGGTACTGGAGGGAACTTCGATGGTGACACGCACACGGCTGGCATCCTCCGGATCAATGCGAATGTCACTGACGATGCCAATTGAGACGCCTCGATAGCGGACGGCGCTGCCTTCTTGCAGGCCGGTGACGGACCCGGTGAAAAAGACATGATAGGCCATACGCACATCGTCAAGCTGGACCTTGGCGACATAGATGACAAAAGCGAACAGCGCAGCCACCATGACCAGCACAAAGGTTCCGACAATCACATAGCTGGATCGTGTTTCCATGACGGACCTTAACTCCCTGTTCTGGCCAGAACGGCGCGGCCGCGCGGCCCGTTGAAATAATCCCGGATCCAAGGATGCCCGTGCTGCGCCAGCTCGGCTACTGTACCTGTGACAATGCGTTTGTCCACCAGAACGGCGATACGATCGCAAATGGTAATAAGACTATCCAGATCGTGTGTAATCATGACCACAGTCAGGCCCAGCGAGCGGCGCAGCGAGAGAATCAGCTCATCAAAGGCGTTGGCGCTGATGGGATCGAGTCCGGCAGTTGGCTCATCCAGAAACAGGATTTCCGGGTCCAGCGCCAAGGCACGCGCTAACCCAACACGTTTTTTCATGCCGCCACTAAGCTGGCTGGGATGCTTGTCCGCCGCCTCGGGCGGCAGGCCAACCAAGGCCACCTTGATCGCTGCCAGATCACGCCGCAGAGGGATCGACAGATCGGTAAATTCGCGCATTGGCATCAGGATATTTTGCGCAACCGAGAGGGCTGAAAACAGTGCCCCCTCCTGGAACAGGACACCCCAGCGACGGCGCAGGGCCTCAGCCTCGCGCATGTCCTGCGTGTGTGGGTCATGTCCAAGGACACGCAAGGTGCCTGCCGCGGGTCGCAGCAGACCGATCAGCTCCTTCATCAGGACCGACTTGCCACTGCCTGAGCCACCGACAATACCCAGAATCTCGCCGCGTTTGACCTCGAGATCAAGACCTTGGTGAATAACCTGCTCACCAAAGCGGGTAATCAGCCCTGAAACGGTAATGACGGGTGGCTCGCTCATCAGATGTCCAGCCAAGCAAAGAGGACCGAAAACACAGCGTCAAGCAGAATGACGAGAAAGATGCCATGCACAACAGAGCGAGTGGTGAGTTGCCCCACACTTTCGGCGCTGCCACTGACCCGGAAGCCCTGATAGCAGCCCACGACCGCGATCACGAAGGCAAATACCGGCGCTTTGATTAACCCGACCCAGAGGGTCCAGAGATCAATCGCCTCCTGCATCTGGCGCAAAAACGGCCCCAGCGAGATATCCAGCTGTACCCAGCACATGACCGCCCCGCCAAGTAGCGCGAGGATGTTGGCATACATGGCAAGCAGCGGTAGCGCGATCACCATGGCAATCACCCGCGGCAGCACCAGCAACTCGACCGGCTCGAGGCCCAGCGTGCGCAGGGCGTCAGTCTCCTGATTCACCTGCATGGTGCCCAACTGCGCGGTAAAGGCCGAGCCAGAGCGCCCTGCCACGATAATCGCGGTCATCAAGACGCCGATTTCACGCAGGATGGAGACGCCGAGCAGATTGACCACATAGAGATCGGCACCAAACTGTTGCAACTGCTGCGCGCCTTGATAGGAAATGACCACACCGATGAGAAACGACAGCAGCCCGACGATGGGCAACGCCTTGAGACCGATTTCCTCAACATGAAAGATGATAGAGGTAAACCGCAGTCGCCATGGCTGAATTGTATTACGCCACAAGGTCAGTGTAATCAGTCCGAGGAACGACAGAAAGCACAGGCTGTCCTGAACGACGGACACCGTCGCTTTGCCCAGCAGGATTAACCGCGCATAAAAGGGATTCATCCGTACCGGCCGGGGCATCGGCTTGTCGTGCACCACGCCCACTGCCGTAAACAGGCTGGCAAAGGCCTCCGGTACAGCGCCGAGATCCACCCTGATCCCCGCCTCTGTGGCCCGGTCGTATAACTGCCAGAGCAGCATGGCTCCGGCCGTATCCAGCCCCTCAAGCTGGCTCAGATCAAGGATCACGCCCGGCTGAGCCGTAGCCGCAGGCAGAGCCAAAGCTTGTAACGCCCGATCAATGGCGACAGCATTACTGATTCGCCACTCGCCGCGCGGAAGCCAGATTTCCCCATGTTCTGAAGGGGTTCGCTGGAGCCAAAGAAAAGGAGCGGCAGTCATGGTGGTACTTGAACCGATTGTAAAGGATTGGTCAACCTAACTTAAGCTAGGATAGCAGCCGAACCCGTGCGTTGTGAGTGGGCACGCTTTTACCGGAGGTTCCGATGAGCGCTGAATTCAAGCCGTTTGTGCGGACTTTTCCTGATTTTCCGACCCCCGGCACCCTGTTTTACGATATCGCGCCGCTGCTGGCGAACGGTAAGGCCTGGCATGATGCGATCGACCGCTTGAGTGAAAAGATCCTCGTTTTCAACCCGGATATGCTGATCGGGATCGAATCGCGCGGTTTTTTGCTAGCCGCGCCGCTTGCCTACCGCCTCGCTTGCGGCTTTGCCATGGTGCGCAAGAGCGGCAAGCTGCCGGGGGATACCCGGTCCGTGAGCTATGAACTGGAATATGGCAACGGCACGGTGGAAGGGCAGAGCGACGCGATCCGACCGGGCCAGCGGGTGGTGATTCTCGATGATATTCTGGCCACCGGCGGCACTGCCACGGCTGCGATCAAACTGATACAGGAGCTTGGCGGCAAGGTTGAGGGCTGCGCGTTCCTGATTGAGCTGACCGGTTTGAAGGGCCGCAGCAAACTGAACGTGCCCTATTACAGCCTCATGAATTTCTAGGGCAGCTTATACGTGTCCTGCGGATAATTCTGACAAAACCGGCTTAACACCATGATGTGATTGGCGAGCACCATGCGCGCAGCAAGACGTTCTTGAGAATTGCGTAAAACCCGATCCGCTTTCAAGCGCTGGAGAATAATCCGGTCGTGCTCGTTGAGCATCTGCTCGGCCTTGTTCATATCCGCATTCAGGCGATATTCATCGCGGCAGCTTGTGGCATCCATGCGTCCTGCAGCGACATAGGCCTGCATTCGGTGCTGAACGTGATTAAGTGCGGTGCGGTGCACATCAAGTAACCCTGCATAGCTCATCGTTAGGATGGGCCCTGACGCGGCAGGCTGTACCCGCGCGACAGGAGGCGGCAGTTGCTCGCCCAACTCGGCGATTTTAGCCGCTGCATTACCGGACCATACGAGAATACTGGCGCAACCAAGGGCGGCGAAGCGACGGGCGGCGGTGGACATGAAGACTTCCTTTCGGGTCAAAACCTACCCGATCATGGCAAAGCAAGCAGCCGAATACAAGATTAACGTGAGCCAGCCGCGCGCTGGATCTGCCGCCAGCGGGCTACGTTCTGGTTATGCTCAGCCAGCGTGCGGGCAAAGGCATGGCCGCCCGTTCCATCGGCAACAAAATAGAAATAATCATGCGTTTCCGGTTGTAAAACAGCTTTAATTGACGCCGCAGCGGGGTTGGCGATCGGGCCTGGCGGTAATCCCCCGGTGTAGTAGGTGTTATAGGGTGATGGCGTTTCGAGGTCCTTTAAGGTTAACGCCCGACCAAGGTTACCCGTGAATTGGCTGAGCGGATAAATCGCCGTCGGATCGGATTGCAGCTTCATCCCTTTATTCAAGCGGTTGATAAACACGCCAGCCACCTTGGCACGCTCGGCCGCTACACCTGTCTCTTTCTCAACGATTGAGGCGAGAACCAAGGCCTGCTCGGGGGACTGCAGCGGTAGGTTGGGCGCCCGCGTGGGCCACAGCTGAGCCAGCAGGTCGGCATTGGCCTTTTGCATCCGCTCAATCAGACTCCGGCGGCTGTCGCCGCGATTGAAATGATACGTCTCAGGCAGCAGCGTTCCTTCGGCGACAGGGGTGGGCACCTCGCCTGTTAACGTAGAGTCCGCCTTTAAAAGGTCGATTACCTCTTTCACTGTCATGCCATCGACAACGGTAATTTTGTGAACCACCACCTCACCTGCGGCCATCTTGCCCGCCACCCCGGCCATACTGATGCCCGCCGGGAATTCGTATTCACCCGCCTTGAGAGCGCTGCGCTTGCCACTGGCAATCACACCCGCAATGAAAAGCTGGTGCGGAGAAGCGATAACCCCCTGCTGCTCAAGCTGCGCCGCAATATCCGGCAAGCCACTGCCCCGCTCAATCACAACGGTTTTCACTTCGGTCAGTGGACCGGGTTTGGCGTACAGAAAAAACCCGATACCAGCGACAGCGAGACCCGCGATGCAGGCCAGAACGCACAAATTGATAAGCCATACGATCAGGCGAATGAAGAACATTCCCTTTTCCTAGGCGTATTCGTGACCAGCGTGAAGTCTATTCGTAGCGTTTGAAGATCAGCGAAGCATTGGTGCCGCCAAAGCCGAAGCTGTTGGACAGCGCAGCCCGAACTTTGCGTTGCTTGGCGACTTTGGGGACCAGATCCATCCCTTCAGTTCCGACATCGGGATCATCAAGGTTCAGCGTGGGCGGCACGACCTGATCGGTCAGTGACTTGATCGAAAAGATGGCTTCTACAGCTCCAGCCGCACCAAGCAGGTGACCAATCGCCGACTTGGTGGACGACATCGACAGGCCCTTGGCGTTATCGCCGAACAGGCGGCGCACCGCACCCAACTCGATCATGTCACCCACAGGAGTCGAGGTGCCATGGGCGTTGATATAATCGATATCGTCCGGATTGAGCCCAGCCCGCTTAAGCGCCATTTTCATGGCGCGATAACCGCCGTTGCCGTCCTCAGGCGGGCTGGTGATATGATGGGCATCGCCCGACATCCCGTAGCCCACAATCTCGGCATAAATTTTGGCTCCACGCTTCTTGGCATGCTCCAGTTCTTCGAGCACCACCACGCCCGCGCCTTCACCCATAACAAAACCGTCGCGACCTTTATCATAGGGGCGTGAGGCTTTTTCCGGCGTGTCATTATAAGCAGTTGAGAGCGCCCGCGCTGCACCAAACCCGGCAATCCCGAGACGATGCACCGCACCTTCCGCGCCACCGGCCACCATCACATCAGCATCATCCCACATAATCAGGCGGGCGGCATCACCAATGGCATGAGCGCCGGTTGAACACGCCGTCACAGCGGAATGATTAGGCCCCTTCAGTCCGTGCATGATCGATACATGACCGGAGACCAGATTGATCAAGGCGGAGGGAATAAAGAACGGTGAAATGCGGCGCGGACCCTTTTCGTGCAACAAGATCGAGCCGTCGTAGATGGCGGGCAAGCCGCCGATCCCCGAGCCGATCATGACACCCACGCGCTCGCGCTGTTCGTCTGTCGTCAGCACCAATCCGCTGTCGCGGATGGCTTCGTTGGCGGCGCCAATGCCGAAGATGATGAACTGGTCCATCTTGCGCTGTTCCTTGACCGGAACATTCTCTTCGGCGTTGAACAGACCCTGTGCTGTCTCGCCAGCCGGTACCTGCCCAGCAATGCGGGCAGGCAAATCGGCTGTTTCAAACGAGGTAATGGCACGAATGCCACTCTCGGCGTTCAGCAAACGCTTCCACACATGGTCAACGCCCACGCCCAGTGGCGAGACGATCCCCATGCCGGTGACGACAACACGGCGCATGATAAGGCGAGCTTAGGCTGCGGCCTGATGCTGGCTGATGAAGTCGATCGCGTTCTTGACGGTCAGGATCTTCTCAGCGGCATCATCGGGAATCTCGATGCCAAACTCTTCTTCAAAAGCCATAACCAGCTCGACGGTGTCGAGGCTGTCAGCGCCCAGATCATCAATGAAGCTCGCCGTATCCGAAACCTTGGCTTCTTCAACGCCCAAACGCTCAACAACGATCTTCTTTACGCGGGCAGCAATGTCACTCATCTTTGGGTCCTTCCCGTTAGTGAAACAAAACCCTGCGGGTTAAACTGCAGGGTGCGGTGATTTAGCACAGTTTCGGTCATAAGCTCAAGCCACTCGTTACAAATGGTTAACGACTCGAATTTCCAATTGAATCTCCTTGTTATTCCGGACTTGGGTTTGCTAGGCTGCGCCCGCACAGGGAGAACATCATGACTAGGCCAGAACCGCGTAAGCAGACAACCACCGTGAGCGCCACAAGGCTGCGTGAGCAATTAGTGGCAGCGGGCTATGAGGCAGACTATTACACCGGGCAACGCCCTGCCCCGCGCCCGACCGAGAAAGCAGCGGTAAAGGCGGCTGAAGCCCTTTTTGGCCGTAATGTTGTCACCTCAAAGGGCGGCCACATGGTGGCAATGAGCTTCAACCAGATCAGCGTGGATGTACCGGTCAAAGGCATGATTGGCCACGGGGCGCTGGCCGCTATCGAGCAGCGGACGGGGCTGACGTTTAAGAGCTAAATCATCGCCATGCCGCCGTTCACGTGCAGGGTTTGCCCTGTCACGTAGCCGGCTTCGGATGAGGCGAGATAGAGCACGGCAGCGGCAATATCCTCGGCGCTGCCCATTTTGCCAGCCGGGATTTTACTATTAATGGCGGCTTTCTGCTCCTCATTCAGGGCATCGGTCATGGCCGTGGCGATAAAGCCGGGTGCCACACAGTTGACGGTGATATTACGGCTGGCCAGCTCCTGCGCGAGGGACTTGCTCATGCCAATCAGCCCGGCTTTACTCGCAGCATAGTTGGCTTGGCCGGGATTGCCCGTCACCCCCACTACCGAGGTGATGGAGATGATGCGGCCCCAGCGGTTCTTCATCATGCCACGCATAAGGGCACGCGAGAGAATAAAGGCCGCTTTGAGATTCACATCCAACACCTGATCCCAGTCATCATCCTTCATGCGCATGGCCAAACCATCCTTGGTGAGTCCTGCGTTATTGACCAGAATATCCACCTTGCCGCCCAGCTTCTCCTCCGCCGCTTTGGCCAGTGCTTCCACTGAAGCGGGATCGCCCAGGTTAGCGGGCACAATGACAGCCTTTCCGCCCAGCTCAGCGGCAACTTTCTCAAGTGCGTCAACGCGCGTACCTGAGAGCGCAACGGTAGCGCCTGCTGCAACCAACCCCTTGGCAACCGCGCCACCAATGCCACCTGACGCACCTGTAATAAGCGCGGTCTTTCCGGTCAGATCAAACATGCTGTCTCTCCTGTGTTACGACATATTGTAGGTCAACCGATCACCCAGTTCATAGGCGATCATCACCATATTGGCGTTGATGCTGGCTTTGTGCTGATCGCCCACCGCGGCAATGATGGGGCGGGACTGTGCTCCACCGTCCCCCAGATACACCTCGGCATCGGCCATCGACATCATCTCGACATCCAGCCAGATGCGCGAGGAATCATCCTGATGAATCTGCAGGATCCGGCGCACGGCAACGGTCGCCCCACCCTGTAACAGCATGGCATAGTGACCGTTCTTGGCCAACATGTGCGGACAGAACCAAGCGGGCAGCAGATGCGCCTTTTCGGCAATAATGTCATCAGTCTCGTCAAAATTACCCATCATCAGGCTTTCAAAAAGGTTTCGATTTCAGCCGGGCTGCCCAAAGTTTGCGCCAGCATCTCTTTATCGATGCGCTTGACAAGACCACTGAGTACCTTGCCCGCCCCGCATTCCACCAGCTCGGTCACGCCCTGTGTCTTCATGAACAGCACACTCTCGCGCCAGCGTACGGTGCCACACACCTGCTCGACCAGCTGACGGCGAATAGTTTCGACATCACTGGTGGCTGTGGCCGTGACATTTGCCACCAGCGGCACCACGGGTGCAGTGATGGTGGTTGCCGCTAGCGCCTCGCGCATGGCCTCCGCAGCGGGTTGCATGAGCGGGCAATGGAAGGGGGCACTCACCGGTAGTTTGACGGAACGCTTTGCCCCCTTGCCGGCGGCAATCGCAATGGCGCGGTCAACCGCTTCAGCATGCCCGCTCACCACCACCTGACCATCAGCGTTATCATTAGCGGCAGTACATACCTGCCCCTGCATGGCTTCCTTGGCCACCTCTATGGCCTGTTCAAAATTCAGCCCCAGCAGCGCCGCCATAGCGCCTAGGCCAACCGGAACAGCCTTCTGCATCGCCTGACCACGTAGCTTGAGCAGCCGCGCGGCATCGGCCAACGAGAGCGATCCCGCTGCGCACAAGGCTGAATATTCACCCAGACTATGACCCGCCACAAACTTACCAGCCTTGGCAAGATCAAAACCATTGGCCGCAAGCACGCGCATCACCGCCATCGAGACCGCCATAATGGCAGGCTGGGCGTTCTCGGTCAGGGTCAACTGATCGTCCGGCCCTTCGAACATCAGGGTGCTCAGCTTTTGGCCCAAGGCGTCATCCACCTCGTCAAAAACCGCTTTGGCCTGAGGAAAAGCCGCAGCCAGCTCCTTGCCCATGCCAACTGCCTGACTGCCCTGACCGGGGAATACAAATGCGCGCGTGGTCATTCTGACGATCCTTTACTGAGCGTAGGGGCTGGGATGACGTACCGATCTTGGCAAACTATCATCATGAACTGTCGATGAGATCGGCCAGCGTGCTGCTACCGAGTGACAACCCCCTAGCGGCCCTGCCTCTGCAGATGCAGCCATTCTGTCAAAAGTGCGATTGATACCATCTATACCTGCGCTTGCGCCTGCTAAACGTCTATTTGCATCAGACAGAGCAGTATTTCCAGCCGCGAGGCTTAGCTTCCTTTTTTCTAACAAATTAAGCAAGGCATCCAACCTTCTCGAAACCGAGACAAGCTCATCTGTGCAATTTGAATGCTGGGTGGTGTTTGTATCGGCGGTCATTAACCTTTTCTCCTCAAAGACTTGCTGCAAAATGGCTTTTCGGCCCGAACTGTCAAGAGTTAAAGCTTGAAATACCCCCCCGGCTATGCCATAAACCGCCCGCTCCTTGCCAGCACCCGCCATAGGCGCTGGCTTTGGCCCACCCCGAATTGGTCGGGACCCGGGCTGCTAACCATAGGGGGAAAAAGATGGCCTACTACGAAAGCGTGTTCATTGCACGCCAGGATGTCACGCCGCAACAGGTTGAGCAGATGGCCGAGCAGTTTGCCGGTATCGTCAGCGCACAGGGCGGTAAAGTGACCAAGACCGAGAACTGGGGTCTGCGTAACCTCGCCTACAAGATCAACAAGAACCGCAAGGGTCATTACGTGCTGATGAACCTGGATGCGCCTGCCGCCGCCGTGCATGAGCTGGAGCGCAACCTGCGCATCAACGAAGATGTGCTGCGTTTCATGACCGTGACCGTCGACGAGCTGGAAAATGGCCCGTCGGTGATGATGCGCAAGAGCGATGATCGCTATGAGCGTGATGACCGCGGCCCCCGTGGTGGTGACCGTGGCTATCGCCCGCGTCCGGCCCGCACTGAAACTGAAGGAGACGAATAATGAGCGCTGCTGAAGTAACCGAAACCCCGTCCGCCCCGGCCACGGGCCGTCGTGCGTACAACCGTAAGCGCCGCTCCTGCCCGCTCAGCGGCAAGAACGCGCCCAAGATTGACTACAAGAACACGCGCCTGCTGGGCCAGTACATTACCGACGGTGGCAAGATCATTCCTGCCCGCATCTCGGGTCTGTGTGCGGGTAAGCAGCGTGAAATCGCTACAGCCATCAAGCGCGCGCGTTTCATGGCCCTCATCCCCTACGTCGTGTACTAAGGAGAACCGCCATGCAAGTTATTCTGCTCGAGCGCGTCCACAAGCTGGGCTACATGGGCGACACGGTGAACGTGAAGCCCGGTTATGCCCGTAACTACCTGCTGCCGCGCAAGAAAGCCCTGCGCGCCACCGAAGGCAATCTGGCCCTGTTCGAAGCCCAGAAAGCCAAGCTGACGGCCGATAATGCCGCCCGCAAGGTGGAAGCCGAGAAGCTGGCCAAGCAGCTCAATGGTCTCAAGGTTGTCATCCTGCGCTCCGCTGGCGAAACCGGCCACCTCTATGGTTCGGTCAGCGCCCGCGACATCGCCGACGCCGTGGCCGCCAAGAAGTTCAACGTGGATCGCAACATGGTGAGCATGCATCACCCGATCAAGACGCTGGGCATCTTTGAGGAAGTGCTGCACGTCCATCCTGAGGTTGAAGTGACCATCAAGGTCAACGTCGCCCGTAACGAGGAAGAAGCCAAGGTTCAGTGGGAGAAGGGTGCCGCCCTGCTCGCCTCGACCGCACTGGCGGAAGAAGCCGCTGCCGCTGAAGCCGCCAAGGCTGCTCTGGCTGCCGAGCTGGCTGCTGCTGAGGCCGCTGAGGGCAAGGTCAGCTTCAAGGAGGCCAAGCAGGCCGCCAAGAAGAGCCGCAAGCCCAAGGCTGATGCTAGCGAAGAGGCTGAGGAAGCTGCCGAGTAATCTCGGGCGTATTCCTTAACAAGCTCAAGCGGGCATCCCTCACCGGGTGCCCGTTTTTCTTGGGCATATTAACCACTATTTTCTTTACTTGATGGCACTCCCGTTTCAGATTGCGCGCGGGGGAAAAGCCATGAAAGAAGTTACATTACGCAAGCCGGTCGTGCTGACGGCCAAGCGGATCGATAAAGCCAAAAAATTTTTAGAGCGTCTGGACGAGGCTTATCCACATTCAGCCTCAAGAACGCCGGAAGAAGCCGCCGCCAAGCTTGATAATCACTTAAAAAACATCCACGACACTATTGAAGGTTCACGCATACGCGCCGCCCAAAAACGCATGGTGATTTCGGATACCAAGCGCGTTGGCCGCGCCCTGGGGCTGATGGTGCCAAAACATCTGGGCCAGTGGGCGCATATTCCTCGCAATGTTATGGAAGAAGACTGGCAAAAGTCCAAAGAAACCGCGAATGGCGGCTGGTGGTACCTCAGCATTCCTGCCTTAACCAAACAAGAAATGGCCAAGCTACGGACTAACTTACTAGCTGCAGCCCCTGACCTTGGTCCCGACTTCTGTCCTGATGCGCGAGACAAATATAAGAAAGATTGGGACTTATCACAAAAGCCACCGCGCCAACCTGACGAGATTTATGTGAGTGACGCATTGGTGCGCGAATTGCTCAAACCCGAGAAGGCGCGCAATCTGTCCTTTGTGCTCAACCCCTTACTCGCCCGCGCCGAGCGCCGCTTAAAGCGAATGGACACACTGTGCGACAAGCTCAATGAAGTAAGTGGATTCCCACAATGGCAAACGTCACTAAACTTTTCTCGTCACTATGATGCCAGAACACTCAAACTAGTCTGCCCCATGCCATGGGCAGAAAAATGGAATGACGAATACAGTCCACCCGATTTCGTGCCGCGGCCGCTGGTAAAAGCCGGATTCCGGCTCCTGAGCCAATCAGCTAAAAACGAGCCTAACGAATATCAGCTGAGCTTGAGCGCCAACCATGATGGCACCCTGACCCGCAAGGTAAACCAGTTGTTTGCTAAACCGGAATTAGGCGCTGAGCTAAAACGCTTCTTCAATAAAGTCTTTATGCTGGCTTTCCCCGACTTTTCGGTTGGGATTCAAAGAGGGTCGCCCAGACAAAAGATATCCCGCCAAGAGCGCAACAGATGGCATCAGTGGATGTACAGCAAAGAGCTGTGGCTGACCGAGCATCGTACAGGAGCTGCTTTGCTTGCCGCGCCAAATCTACCCGATGAGGCACGCGAATTTATCTACCGTAAAGTTCCAGCTGCCCGCCCGCTGCCACCTATGCTTGCGGCGCAAACTCCAGAATGATCTGATCGACGCGCAGGCTGTCGCCCGCTTTGGCTTTAAGTGCGGCGATGCGGGCATCGGTTGGCGCGCGCAGGATATTCTCCATCTTCATCGCCTCGACCACGGCCAGCACCTGCCCGGCCCGGACGGTCTCGCCTTCCTTTACCTCAAGCCGCAGCAACAGCCCCGGCATGGGCGAGAGCAGATAGCGCGAGAGGTCCGGCGCTGGCTTATCCGGCATCTTGTGCAGCAGCTCGGCGGCGCGCGGGCTGAGCAACTCCAGCTTCAACTCAGCGCCAGCATGGCGTAGCGTGAACTTATGGCCCTGCCGCCCTAGCAGAATACTCATAGCTAAACCTTCCACCACGCCTTGCCAGAGCGGGCCGAATGTCCAATCGCTTTGAATATGCAGATGCTGCCCCGGCGCATGTATGCCGTTTGCCTCGCGCGTATAGAGCACACCGTCGATCACCACCTGCGGAGCACCAAATACCCACGCCGCTACCGCATGCAGCCGGGTGAGTGTCTCGGGCGGCAATTTAGCCCCGGCAAAGCCCTGCGGCCATTGCGCGGCAATAAACCCGGTTGAAAAATCACACGCCGGAAAGCGCGGATGGCGCAGCAGCGCCGCCAGAAAAGTGAGGTTATGGCGCACGCCCTCTACTTCAAACTCATCAAGCGCCTGCACAATGCGGGAGGTGGCCTGCTCACGCGTCGCGCCAAAGCCGATGAGCTTGGCAATCATCGGGTCGTAATACATGCTGATCTCATCACCCTCGCGGATGCCGCTATCCAGCCGCAGCCCCTCGCGTGGCGCAGGTGAGCGATAACGCGTCAGGCGACCAATGGAGGGCAGAAAACCGCGTGCCGGGTCTTCGGCATAAAGCCGCGCTTCAATGGCATGGCCGTTCAGCTCAACCTTATCAAAGGCAAGCCGCTCGCCAGCAGCCACCCGGATCATCTGCTCGACCAGGTCAAGCCCGGTTACCAGCTCGGTCACCGGATGCTCAACCTGCAAGCGCGTGTTCATCTCCAGAAAGTAGAAGCTCTTGTCCGGCGCGACGATAAACTCAACCGTACCCGCCGAGAAATACCCCGCCGCCTTGGCCAGTTGCACCGCTTGGGCGCACATGGCTGCACGAGTTTTTTCGTCCAGAAAAGCGCTGGGGGCCTCTTCAATCACCTTCTGGTGGCGACGTTGGAGCGAGCATTCCCGTTCAAACAGTGCCAGTACTTTACCATGCTGATCGCCCAAAACCTGCACTTCGATATGGCGCGGATTTTCGATATAGCGCTCAATGAAAACACGAGCATCGGCAAAGCTGCTCTTGGCTTCGCTCTGTGCCAGCGGGAGCGCCTCAACCAACTCAGCATCACTCCGGGCAATGCGCATCCCCTTGCCGCCACCACCTGCGGCTGCTTTGAGGATGACCGGATAGCCGACATCCCGCGCGACCTTGATGGCGGCCTGTGCATCAGCCAGTTCACCAACAAAACCCGGCACCACACTGACACCACAGCTCTGCGCCACTTTCTTGGCGGCAATTTTATCGCCCAGCGCCCGCATGGCGCTGGCGGGCGGGCCGATGAAGGTGATGCCTGCCGCCGTGAGGGCGTCGACAAACCCCGCATTCTCAGACAGAAAGCCATAACCCGGATGAACGGCTTCGGCCCCGGTCTGCGCACAGGCGGCCAGAATTTTGGGAATGTTTAGATAACTCTCAGCCGCCGTGCTACCGCCCAGCGCCACGGCTTCATCGGCCTGTTGGGTAAACAGCGCTCCCTTATCGGCATCCGAATAAACCGCTACCGTAGCAATGCCCATGGCCTTGGCGGTGCGAATGACCCGGCAGGCGATCTCGCCCCGGTTGGCAATAAGGATTTTGCGAAAGAGAGGGCTGGCCATACCGGGTAAGGTGGCGGCTTGGCGTATTTACGTCAAGTGACTGTTTTTTATAACTAATCCTGTCTGTTGCACGGTTGGTATTTATTTGCCTAAACAAGACGGGCTTGGCTATAGTGTCTGCATTCAGGAGACACCTATGACCGATGCCACAGACAAAAATTTCTTGCCTTTTTTTATTCCCTCACCGGAACTAGTGGGTGAATTCCAACGAATTGTTCATGGCGGAATGTTGGAGCGCTGGATGCGCAATCGGCGTGGCGCGACGTATGATTATGCAACTTCAGAGGATCTTCTCAGCAGTAGCGTTGAAGATGCACTTCTTGGTTTCTTTTCCACGCTTGCCTCAAGCCAAGGGCAGCCTCGCAATGATTTGCGAATTGACGATACGGAGAGCCGAGTTCTGGCTCTTGCGATTGATGAGCGACTGCCTATTCGTGAGCGCGTGGGGCCACGTGCCGTTTTGTCCTTCCGGCTGGTCGATGAGCTACGCGGGCAACTAGAGGGTGGAGCCGTTCTAGCTATTGATGACTATGCTGTAACCTACTCAAACAGCCAATGGCGCGCCCAGTTCGTCGCTCCCTTACGGTTATAATTCTCACCATCATTTCGTCATAAATCTGATAGCGATGAGCAGTCTACCGCACGGCAAGCCGCTGCGCCAGCACACGCTGTACAGCAGCAAAGCTGCCCTCGTACAGGCCGTTGGCGTTCCGCATATCTGCGGGCGCATCTCCGCAGTCCTTGCGCAGATACGCCGCGACCATCTTGAAGATAGCCCCAACACCGTTGGGGTCGGGTGTTGCTTGCATCTGCGCCTGCATCTCGGCTTCACTCATCAGGCGCACGGCACGACCAGGAGCTTCGGCGTTATAAGCAGCGATTTCCAAACCGACTGGAAGCTCAACTTCATAAGGGATATTGAAGTGCACCCGCATGGTCGTGCTATCCTGGTAGGGTACGCAGCGACACTCTTCAACCGTTCTCCCATTCACACGCGTCACAACCGTACAGAGGCGATCAGCATCCTCTGGGCGCTCCCGAACAGACAAAACAACCGGAATATCAACAGACTGTGGGAAGTCCTGCCCAGCACCACGCTGCGTTAGTGCCTGCTGGACATCACGCACACTTTGCATTTTCTCGGCGACCGACAGCATGGTAAGGCCGTTATAGCTAAGCAGCGCGGGCACTGCGTCACTCTTGGCGGGCTGGTACGCCAGTTGGTTAAATGCATCCATGGCACTGCCCCGCTTGACCAGCAGCAACAGCTCCTCAGCCCCTTCGCGCAAGGCAGCATGTAAGATACGCTCACCCACACCGCCCGATGGCGTGACATACTGACCGGGAGCAAGCACATAGCCAAGCGCAGGATTGTCGCGCACATATATCTGCCGTTGCAGCAGCGCGAGGCGGCTTTCTTCCCCTTGCCGCACCCAGATCATGGAGCCACCGCTTAGCAGGGTGTAGCGCATATCGCCCTGCCGCCCGGTGTACTGGCGTATGGTTGGAATGCGGCGAGCGAACTTGTCGTTAATGGCATCGGAAACCGATTGGTCGAAGGTGACTGTTGGTGTGTCCCTATCAATATCAACCGTCACAACATTGCCCTGCCGGGCGACCTGCGCGAGCAGAAACATGTTATCGCGCAGGTAATGCCCTTCGGATAAAGGGTTGGCGATCAACGCCGCGGAGCGGGTAATTCGTTCTTGATCTTCATCGCGCAAGAGGTTGACATCAAAGGAAACACTCATTCGGTACCTGCTTTCCAACCCCTTCTAGCAAAGACGACACTAGAAAAACAAGCGTCATGGCGTTAACAAACAAAGAAAAACCCCGGTGCTATCGCACCGGGGTTTCTTGATGTTTCAGATCCGTGAGGACTACTCAATGATCTTGGCGACGACGCCGGCACCGACGGTGCGGCCGCCTTCGCGGATGGCAAAGCGCAGACCTTCGTTCATCGCAATCGGGTTGATCAGCT